>Ga0080013_1000857_pt1 | contig 41853 bp, 38 predicted proteins | sample ETNvirenome_6_85_FD_69236 | JGI IMG/M metagenome (GOLD analysis project Ga0080013, IMG submission 69236) | Marine viral communities from the Pacific Ocean - ETNP_6_85 (SPADES assembly) (version 2) | ecosystem: Environmental > Aquatic > Marine > Oceanic | place: Pacific Ocean | collected 2013-06-19 | reverse complement strand
CAGTTGCAACAACTGTCAAAACTGTCTTGGGCGATAGTAAAAAAAAAGACGATGCGGGAAAAATAAGTGCGACTGCAAAGCCGTCAGAGGATAACATAACAAAATGACTTGGCTACTACTATTAACAAAACTTAAGACTTTCTGGTCAAAAGGAAAGTATTGGATCTCCATCGCTCTTGTTGGAGCAGTGGCAATTTTCATCTTCTTCTTCTTGAAGAAAAAAGACAAGGCTTGGGAAATGGTTCAAAAGATCAAAGACAATCACGATAAAGAAATCAACATCATTAATAAATCTCACAAAGAAGTTTCGGAGAAGAAACAAAAAGAAGTTGAAAAGTTTAATAAGATTATAAAAGAAGTTGAAGATAAGCACAAAAAGCAAAATGATGATCTAAATACTAATTATAAGAAAGATATAAAACGTCTTATGAAAAAACATAAAGATGACCCGGCCGCTTTATCTAAAAAACTAGCAGAAGAATTTGGAATTGACCACAAGGAATAAAAAAATGAAGATTACAAAAGAAACTTTGAAAAAGATTATTAAAGAAGAAATTCAATTAGAAGGACACGAAGAATATGAAGGCTGGGAGGGTGCCCCAGAGTTTTCAGAATCTGAGGAAAGGGTTAAAAATCTTTTATGGGAATTAACAGACGCTGTTGATGAAATGGGACATTCAAGTCCGGAATTAACGGATGATTATATTCGCTTATTTAGATCTTTAAGAGATGCCGGATTAAATCTTGAATTTGTCGCTGCCTCTGCTTGAGAGTTAAACAAGGAAAGAAGAAGGAATAAAAAAATGAAAAACATCAAAATCAAAGCAGCCGCAGTCATTTTAACAGCGGTGGTTTTTCTTGGTTTCCAAGTCAAAGCGAACATCGGCAAAGCCCCTCTTGTGACTTCCAAAGGAAAGATAATTCAAGTGGCAAACAACACTTGTTCTGCCCAGATCCAAAAAATGATAAAATCTTTCAAAAACAAAAGAAAAGTTTGTCGACAATTAAAAAGGCAAAATCTCATGATGGTATCCTTGCAGTCAAAAATAATTTCTATGATAACTGTGGATAACATTAAATTGGCAAATAAAAATAGAGTTTTGAGATTGGAGATTAGATATTTGAGGCAACAAATCGGGAATAAATAAAGTGAAAATCTTATCCTTTTTTTTATGTTTTTTGATAGTTTTTCAAACAACTGTATTTGCGGCAGGAAAATCAGTAACCCTCAAAAAAAATCAAAAAGCACCTTTCCCCGGAACACTTCTAGACGCCAAGGCAATCGCTGAAATCTTAGCAAAGACCAAAAAACTCAAAGAAGAGACAAAACTAAAACTCACCCAACAAAAAGAAAAACTTAAAATCCAACACGATATGAAGTATAATCTTCTTAAGGTTGATATGTCAGCATTACAAAAAAGATCGGCCGAGATTATAAAACTCAAAAACGAAGAACTCACAAGACTTCAAAAGATAGTTTTCAAGCCAAAAAGAGACTTAACAATTCTTTGGTTCACAATTGGGGTTGCCATCGGGGTCGGCTCAACAATTGGAATAGCATTTGCAATCAAAGAGGTTACAAAGTGAGTAAAAACAAAGATCCGCATTATGCTGTTAAGGTTGAACAAGCCATAGCAGAAAAATATGGTATTGAGACAGTTCAGAACCCAAAAGCAAATTGGAGTCCGGAAAAAGAAAAAGAATATCTGGAACAATTAAAGAAACTTTCCCAAAAAGAAAACAAAACAAAAGAAAAAACCGAGAAAATAGAAGTAGACGGCTTCTTTATTAATAAAAAACTAATTAATAAGAAGAATAAAAGAAAATGTGAATTTTGTAACACATATTCTTTTAATTTAAAGGATGATGTCTATTTTAATAAGTTTGATTGTTGCTACGATTGTTATGTAAAATGGATAGAGCATCGAGAAGAAAGATGGAATTCTGGCTGGAGGCCAAACAATAAATGACTTTAGATAGGGTGACATACGAAATCATATGTGAAGAAGTTCAGCGTGTTCTTTTGGATGAAGCGATTGAGGCGCCCACCGCTGCCGGCCGCATAAAAGATCTTTATCGTGGCATTCGCTATGATATGCCGGCCGCAGAAGAAGAAGATGATGACGACGATGATGGCGGTGATGATGGGCCCACACCGCCCCCGGATCCTGCAGAAGAATGTCCACCGGGCGAAATTTGGGATCCCGAATTAGAAAAATGTGTACCTATAGAAGAACCGCCGGATGATGATTGTATTGGTTTGAATGCATTAAAAACAGAAATATGCAGATATATAAAAAAAGAACAACGTGGTGGCGACAATTATATGCCGGATGATATAAACTTAAGGGATGTTGAAAAAGAGCCGGACATAATTTGCCAAGATGTTATAGATTTTCTTCTTGCGGATTTCAAAACGAAAAAAATTAATTTAACTGAAAGTTTGCTTTTGGAGAAGGTATCTAAAAAAATAAGGGACAAACTTATTACCACACATGGTTTAACGCCCGGAAATGTTATTAAACTTAAAAGAGGAAAATATTATTATTCTATGAACCAATCCGGAGATATCAAAGCTTGGGGAGACGAAAAAAGGGCAAAAGAACATTCACAAATTAAAACTGGCGAGGTTATTCCTTCGAAGGCTGAAAAAACTTGGGGAGAAAGAGTCCAAGAAGCATGGGATAATTATGAAGTTAATAATGGCTATGTTTGGCTAGAGAAATCAGTTGAAGAGGATATCAGAAATCGATTTTTGGAATTAAGAAAAACTTATGTAGAAGTTTTATTGTTGGGAGTAAAAGTTCAGGTACCAGAGGTCGGAGAAGGACTCCCGGATTGGCAGCAATTGGAAAAAAAACTCCCAGAAGGTCGATGGACTAGATTGACAGACCCTGATCTTTTTGAAAAAGTTATTGAATTTTATGAAGCATGTGTGGAATTAAGAGATGATATTAAAAAAATTGGAGAAAAACATTACATAGATGTAATGCGACCGGCATGGGCCGAGTTTGTAGAGCATTTTAAAACAAAACATCCTCGCAAAGGAGTTGGAAATAAATGGACGGGAGTACCCAATAGAGCATTCGAAGGTAAGTTTATGACTAGTTGGAGATGGCAAGCGCCAAGAATAAAAGTACCGGGAGGCATGACAGCCACAGAACCTGAAGATTGGATTGGCTTTATAGCAGTATGCGAAGATTGTGGCACCAATAACGTATATAGTACTTTGAGACATTGGATTGGTAAAATAAGAAAGGGAGTTTATCGAGCAGAAGATCCAGAGGATATTATACTTAAAGATCGCATAGCCAACGCAAAAGAAGCCCGGAAGTCGGTACCTGAAATAAAAGATGATGTAATTGATCTTAGTACCTATATATGGCATGCGTTTATGCGACAAAGAGTAGACTTTAGAGAGAAAATGTTTCAAGAACAAGGAAGCCAAGAGAAACTGGTTAGTCACATTTCGGCTCTGATAAGTCCATGTCTAGACAAAGAACCTTATAAAGGAAAATTTCAAATCGTAGAACAAATTGTTTATGAAGAGTTAAAAAAAGAGGAGAAAAAGTTAAAATGGCTACTTTAGAAGTTGTAAGAGGATTGGCTCAAGCCGCCGCTAATGGTTATGACGGCGCATATGATAGCGAAGGAAAACCAATTAAAATTGGTTTGAGGAGAGAAGAAGGCCATCCTGTTCTAGATAGCAGAACGATGGACGGGTTCAAAGTCACCTTTCACGGCCCAGTGTTATGCGTAAATTATCAATCCGAGATGATGTTAAAAGAACTGCATGACAAAGGTTTTGAATCTGGAATTGAACAAACAATAGGAGATATTACTAAATTCTTAAAAAAAGAATATAAAAAGATTACAGGAGATACAGTCACTCTCACGAAAGAAGCGGAACCAGATATTCTTGTTCAAAGTACGTCCCGAGTTCGTTCTTGGGTGCAAGCCAAACAATATTTTAAAATTGGTGGCATTAAAGATGTTGAACCAGTTGCTGAAGCAAGTGAAGAGAGATTGGAAAGTGCTATCAAAAGTTGGCTTAATATGGGGAAGAAATTTCCCATGGGCAAAAAGCCACAGAATGTATCTAGAAAACAACCAGATCGACCTGCTTTAGGCGAAGTTGATAAAGGTTAAGGGAACAAGAGTAAGTGAATGGCAAAAAAATATCAACCAACAAAAAAGCAAATCAAAGCAGAAATTGTAAAATGCGGGAAAGATCCGGTTTATTTTATAAATACTTATGCTAGAATATCTCATCCTCTTCATGGGTTAGTTCCTTTTAATACATATCCCTTTCAAACTGAACTTCTTCAATCTTTCAATGATTATCGCTTTAATGTTATTTTAAAAGCAAGGCAGTTAGGAATTTCAACAATTTCTGCTGCTTATGTGCTTTGGATGATGATGTTTTATCGAGAAAAGAATGTTCTCGTCATCGCAACGCAATTCAAAACAGCCGCAAACTTAGTAAAAAAAGTAAAACAAATAATGAAAAGTCTTCCGGATTGGATGATGATCGCGAAAATATCAATTGATAACCGCGCTTCTTTTGAACTTTCGAATGGTTCTCAGATTAAAGCAACATCAACTTCTGCAGACGCCGGACGTTCAGAGGCTCTTTCACTGCTGGTTGTCGACGAAGCAGCGCATATTGAAAATATGGAAGAACTTTGGGCCGGCCTATATCCTACAATTTCAACTGGTGGGCGTGTGATTGCTCTTTCAACTCCAAAAGGTGTTGGAAACTGGTTTCATAAAGTTTGCGTAGAATCTCAACAAGAGGTGAATGATTTTCATTTAACAACGCTTCAGTGGAATCGACATCCTGAGCGAGATCAAACTTGGTTTGAAAAAGAAACTAAAAACATGTCAAAGAGAGAAATTGCTCAAGAATTAATGTGCAATTTTAATGCTTCTGGAGAAACAGTTATACATTCAGACGATATTGAAGAATTGCAAACCCAAATTGCGGAACCTAAATATAGATCTGGATTTGATCGTAATTATTGGATTTGGGAAGAATATCGGGAGGGCAACAGTTATTTAATGTCGTCCGATGTTGCTAGAGGCGATGGCGAAGATTATTCGGTTTTCCATATTATTAAATTAGAAACCATGGAGGTTGTGGCTGAATACAAAGGAAAACCATCTATAGATATGTTTGCCACTTTTATGGAGAGTGTTGGAAAAGAATATGGAAATTGTATGATTGTTATTGAAAATAATAGTGTTGGCTTTGCTGTATTAGATAAGTTAATCGAGGCAAATTATTCAAATATATATTACTCTATTAAGTCAAGCCATGAGTATATTGATCCTGTTACTGCTCTTTCAACTAACAATGCAGTTGCCGGCTTTACGACTTCAATGAAAACTCGTCCATTAATTATAGCAAAACTGGAAGAATTCATCAGAAACAAACTAATTATTTTATATTCTTCTCGCATTTTAGAAGAAATAAAAACTTTTATTTGGAACAATGGAAAGGCACAGGCTATGAGAAGTTGCAATGATGATTTAGTTATGGCTTTGGCAATTGCATGTTGGGTGAGGGATACGGCTTTGATACAAAATCAAAGAGATATAGAATATAAAAAAGCCATCATTGGCTCTATGACAAAGAGAAGCACAATTATAAATACGGCCATCCCGGGAATGAGGGAGTACACCCCACAGCAAAGGATGGATGGCAAAAGAAGAGATTTTAAAAAACAGGCAGAGCAATTCATGTGGCTTTATAAAGGGTAAAAATAATGGCGGATAAAAATACAAATCCAAAAAATGATCGTTCTTCTTTGTTTAAGAAGTTAACTAGGCTCTTTTCCGGGCCAATTGTTAACTATAGAACCCAAACTTCCCGGCGTGAACGACGTCGACATATGGACAAATATAAATTTAAATCAGCAAGCGGACAGCAGTTTAAAAGAAGTTCATATGATCCTTTCAAGAATATTACGGCTAATTTTATTACAAATCAAAACAGAGCAGAAAGATATGCTGATTTTGATCAAATGGAATATACTCCGGAGATTGCATCTGCTTTAGATATTTATGCAGATGAAATGACAACACATAGCGCCTTGGAAGAATTATTAAAAATTAAATGTAAGAATGAAGAGATTAAAGGAATTTTAAAAAATTTATATCACAATATTATTAATATTGAATTTAATTTATTCGGATGGTGTCGTTCTATGTCTAAATATGGAGATTTTTTCTTATATCTAGATATAGATGAAATTATGGGGATCACTAATGTAATAGGTTTGCCTATAGGAGAAATTGAACGTCTTGAAGGGGAAGACGAAACAAATCCAAATTATGTCCAATATCAGTGGAATAGCGGCGGATTAACTTTTGAAAATTGGCAATTGGCTCATTTTCGTATTTTAGGAAATGATAAATATGCGCCATATGGAACATCTGTTTTGGAGCCGGCAAGAAGAATTTGGAGACAATTGATTCTCTTAGAAGATGCCATGATGGCATATAGAATTGTTAGATCTCCAGAACGTCGTGTATTCTACATTGATGTTGGAGGAGTTGCGCCACAAGATATTGAACAATACATGCAAAAAGTCATGACACAAATGAAAAGAAATCAAATCATCGATGAAGATACCGGCCGTGTTGACTTGAGATATAATCCTCTGAGTGTTGATGAAGATTATTTTGTTCCTGTCCGTGGCGGTGTATCTTCAAGGATTGAAACTTTGGCTGGGGGAACTTACACCGGTGACATTGATGATGTTAAATATTTAAGAGATAAATTATTTTCTGCTTTGAAAGTACCCATGTCTTATTTGGCTCGTGGCGAAGGCGCCGAAGAAGATAAAACAACCTTGGCCCAAAAAGATATTCGTTTTGCTAGAACAATTCAAAGATTGCAAAGATCTGTAGTATCTGAAATCGAAAAAATCGGGGTTGTACATTTATATACTTTGGGATATCGTGGAGATGATCTAGTTTCTTTTAAATTATCTTTGAATAACCCATCTAAAATATCAGAACTTCAAGATTTGGAGCACTGGAGAACGAAATTTGATGTTGCTGCCGCCGCTACCGAAGGTTTCTTTAGCAAGCGTTGGGTTGCAACTAGCATTTTTGGAATTTCAGAAGATGATTTCCTTCGAAATCAGCGTGAAATGTTTTATGATAGACATATTGATGCATCTTTGGAAGCCGTGGCTGAAGAGGTTGCCGCCGCGGCAGCCGGGGGAGCCTTTGGAGAAGAGATGGGTTTAGAAGGCGAAGAAGGACTGCCCGAAGCATCACCTGAGGAAATTGAAGCCGCGGCAGAAGAAGCACCGGCCGAGGAAGAAGCGCCGGCTGAGGAAGAAACTGCCTTATTGGCTGCCCCCGGAAAAAGAGATGACGATAAATGGGTTAGTGTTAGGCGAGATGGCTCTCACTTGACGCAAGGTGCGAAAGGAAACTGGTATAAAGAAGTTCGAGATGACAAGAGAAAACACATGGCACCAAGAAAGAAAAATTATAAATCTAAATATGGCCATGAATTGACCCGAGCAACGAGAAGAAATTTACATCCCGGAGCACAAGAAATATTAGGATTAAATCTAGCAAAAGGCATTTATGAAGAAATGCAAGATAATTATTCTTTGGAAGAAGAAAATATCTTTCAAACAAAAAGTGATATAAAAATGTTAGTCGAAGAATTGGAGAGAGATAAAAATGAAAAAAGTAAAACATCGTCACAATAAGAAAAGAAATACCGCTTTTCTTTACGAAACAATTATAAGAGAAATTGTCAAATCAGTCATTGAAAAAGATGACATGAAGAAAAGGCACCTTGTTTCAATTATAAGAGAACATTTTTCAAAAAAAACAAATCTTTATAAAGAATTGGAAATTTATAAAGCTATATGTGAAACTTCCGGAATAGAAGATTCTACAGCAGAAAAGATAATTTCCGAAGCAAAATTGCAGCATTCTCGCGATATTAATGAAAAAGAACTTTTCAATGAACAAACTAGTCTAATTAACAAGATTAATAAAATAATATCACCACAGGTATTTTCCAATTTTATTCCGAATTATAAAACCTTGGCTACAATATCACAAATATTCAATACTCATACAGCAATTAAAAAAAGAGTGCTTTTGGAAAAATCCATAGTGAATAAAATGTCTTCTCCTTTAAAAGAAAGAGTAGAGATGAAACCAATAAATAATTTGATTTATAAAACTTTTATCAAAAAATTTAACTCTTCTTATGATTCAGATTTATCGGATGATCAAAAGGAACTTTTGGGCAGATATGTTATGTCTTTTGCTGATAATGGAGCAGACTTTAAAGCATATTTGAGCGAAGAATTAGGAAGATTGAAAAGTGAAGTTAATCAATCTATGAAAACTGAAGAAATTAATCAGGATCATGAAATGTTTGAAAAAACAAAAAAAGTTTTGAATTTAATGGAAAGTTTTAAAGAAGAAAAAATTAGTAACGATATGTTAACGAAAATGTTAAAAATTCAAAAATTTACTAGTGAGATTAAAAAAAATGACAGTATCGATTAAAGTTGATCAATCCGATGATGTAATAATAAATGTTCAAAGCGAAGATCCTACAGAGATTGATTTGGGCGAAAAGAAGAAACCTCAGTCTTCGCTGGATTTGATTGCTCGAAAAACTATGGATGGCAATGTTGTAATTTTAGATCACCCGGATATTGATATAGTGGTTATGACTAATGAAAAGAAAGTAATTTCATTTCCTACGGAATCAAATGACGATATTGTGTATGAAACACAAAATGATTTATTTAAATATTTGGCTAAAAAAGGAATTATAGATCGAAGTACTGTTAAATCAGGAAACATATATGGCTCTCTAGAAGCAAAGTTATTAGAACCTATTGTTGAAGAAAATTCTCCCGATATAATTCAGACTGCAGTTTTTACAGTGGGAAAATATATTGAAAAAGAAAGACCAAACTTTAAATATCAGCAAGAATTAGAAAGATTGGCCCACGATCAACTTTCAGATCCAGATGAAGAGCACTCCACAGAATTGGGAGAGGTACCACATTCAGAATTTAAAGGATCGATTCGCCCCGGGCTAGTTAGAAGATTGGGATATGGATTTTATTATATGTATGAATCAAAAGAAAAGAGACTTAAATGAGTTTAATCTATTTTATACTTTGTTCTTTTGGTATGACACAGATTTTAACTTATGCTGCCATTTTTAATAAAATTAGACCAAAATATTATTTCTTCCATTGTCCAATGTGTATTGGATTCTGGGTTGGTGTTTTTTTGTTTGGCATAAATACGTACACAGAACTATTTACATTTAAATATAATTTAGTAAATTTATTTTTGCTAGGTTGTTTGAGTTCCGGCACATCTTATGTGCTTTGTTGCTTATTTGATGATGATGGTTTTAAAATTGCAAAGGGGGGATAAATCATGATGTGTTCAAGAAAATGGATGTTACAGCCAGTTCGACGTTGTAAAACCGGATGTAGATTCGGGCCGCTAGCGGCGGCCTTTTAACTTGATAATAGCCTTATAAGAGGAATTGAAATGACTGATAAATATTTGTTAAGGGAATATTATGAACTGTGTGATGGCGGTACATGTCAAGATCTTTTAACAGAGGAAGAAAAAAGAATGGTGAAAGAAGACAATGCTCTTTTTTTATCTGGCGTAATTCAATGTGCCGAAAATTTAAATGGAAACGGCAGGGTATATCCTCGTCCAATATTGGAAAGGGAAATTAATAATTATGGAAAAATGATTAAAGAGCATAGAGCTTTGGGAGAATTGGATCACCCGGATGATTCTGTTATTAATCTTAAAAATGTTTCTCATATGGTAACAGGAGTTTGGTGGAATGATAATCAAGTAATGGGCAAAGTTCAAGTTCTTGGTACTCCATCTGGAAATATTTTGCGTTCCTTAGTTGAAAGTGGAATTAGTTTGGGCATTTCTTCACGAGGGCTGGGATCGGTTCGAGAAGAAGGTGGAAAAACGTTAGTAGAAGAGGATTATCAGTTGATTTGTTTTGATATTGTTCAAGAACCTTCTACCAGTGGAGCCTTTTTAGTTACGGAAGAAAAACAAAGAAATATATTTACAAAAGCAGATCGATTAAATCGAATATTAAATGATATTTTAGGCTAAAGCAATGAAAAGTAAAGAATTAAAAAAAATTTTAAAACCTTTAATAAAGCAATGTATAAAAGAAGTTCTTTTTGAAGATGGCGTACTAAGAAACGTCATCTCAGAAGTTGTTTCGGGATTGAATGATGGCCGTGAATTAATGGAGGCCAAAAAAAGCACTCATCAACCAGTACAATATAGAGAAATTCCAGAAAAAAACAATTCTATAACGGAAAAACTTAATCAAACCAAGAAAAAAATGCTTGATTCCATTGGGAAAAATTCTTACAATGGTGTCAATATTTTCGAAGGAACAACACCTTTAGGTTCAAAAGGCATGCCGGGAACAATTCAGCCTCCTTCTTCCCCTTTATCTGGAATGGATCCGGGTGATTCTGGAGTTGATATTTCAAATATCCCGGGCATGGGCAAATGGGGCCGATTGATTGGATAAAAAAATGGCGATTAATTTAGAAACAAAACTTAGAAATGGAGAATCATCTGAAAGGTTGATTAAGCGTTTTATAAAGAAAGTTAAAAAAGAAAAGATTTTAGAAAAATATCGAGAAAAATTATATTATAAAAAACCTTCTGAAATAAAACGTGAAAGAAAAAAACATGCAATCAGAAAAAGACAAATAGAAGATTTAAAAAAGGAGAATTAAAATGGCGTTTAAATCTTACAACGTAGGGCTTGGAAATGTTGGCTCTTATCAAGTCGCCGGCGTCCCATGGGTTTCCGGCTCTCTTATACCACCGCATCAAGAGATTATTTTTAGATTTCCTACCGTAACAAGATCTGTGACAGTTATGCATACCGGAAGTTATGGCAATGTTTTGATAAGCTTTGTGCCAACTGCTAGTATGGATCCGGTCGCAAATTGTTATTGGGAGTTATCCGGTTCTCAGACGGCAAATTCAACTCTGGGGCTGCGTTACGATAAAATGACTATGAATGTTAAATGCTCAAAAATACATATATCGAATGATACGGATCAAGCGTCTGGTGCCCGTGTTTTTGCTGAGCTAACAGGGATTCCGCCAGCAAGAATGTATTCCTTAACTGGTTCTGGTATTTCTGAAAATACATTTGAAATGTAATTTTTGAATGCCTTTGAACAATAGGAGATAAATAAATTGGCTTGCGATGAAAAAGGATGGGCTTATATTGGGTGTGGAGACATATATCCGGGTGGAATGACCGGATCTGTTCAACTTAGACATAGCACAACTGCCTTTAGTGGAAATCATAATTTTGTATTTCAAACTAGTTCTGCTCCTAACAAATTGTTTCTTACCGGCAATTTCTACGTTAAAGGCGATCAAACAATTAGCGGCACATTAACCGCAAATAGATACGTTGTTCAAACAATTGATACAGCATCAGGCTCAACAATCTTCGGAAACGATGTAACTGATTTGCATCAAATGACCGGTAGTTTGCAGATTTATGACACGGCTGAGCAGCAAAGATGGTCATATGATGACGCGGCTACAATGTATGCCAGCATAACAGTTGGAGATGGTGGAACAACAACTCTTGCAACAAACGACGCCGATGCCGAGAATGCTAAACTTACTCTCGATGCTGATGGTAAGATTGTTATTGAAGCGGTTGCCGGCGATGAAGTGGTTTTTAATGAAGGTGGAGCCGACGTTGATTTCCGCGTTGAAGGTGTTGGGGTAGCAAATGCTTTGCTCGTTCAGGGAAGCGATGGCAATGTTGGGATCAGAGTGACAGCCCCGGGAGCGCCACTTCATGTATACAAGGCGGCTGCCGGCGCCAACGCCACACCCATGGAATTACTGAGACTGGAACAGCAAGACGAAGGCGTTGATATGAGCGCTGGACACGGGCCTGCCATTACTTTTTACGTTGGAGAAACTGGCGGCTCGGATCACGGCGGCAGTGTGGCGGTTGTTAGAGAAGAACAAGGCGATGCGGATTCTGCTGCTGCCATGTCCTTTCATACTGCGGGTGATGATAGTGCGCCAACAGAAAAAATGCGAATTACCAGTACCGGGAGAGTCGGCATTGGTGACGATTCCCCAGACGCACTTCTTGATATTCAAGGGGCCTCAGCGACCGGCGTCCCAACATTGCTTGTCGATCATGATGATACTAATGTAATTGCGGTGAGCATCGACGCCGCAAACATTGATGCCAATGTACTTGATATTGCCGCAAATGCCCTTACAACTGGAGCGGCTTTAAATATTGCGACGACGGCCACAAATGATAGCGCCGGAAGCCTTGTTAAGATTGCCCAAGCAGGAAGCAGAGCCGGATCGGCCGCAAGCATTGGACTTGATATTGATTTTAACACTGCCGCAAATATAAATGCAAGAGCATTAAGGATCGATTCAGAACAAACCACCGGTGTTGTTGCTGAAATAGATGGCGATGCATTAACATCTGGAACCGCAATAAATGTTTCTACTGCCGCTCGAACAACTGGAACTGCTCTCAATGTTTCAGATTCTGCCACAAATGATAGCGCCGGAAGCCTTGTTAAAATTGCTCAAGCAGGAAGCAGGGCCGGATCAGCCGCAAGTATTGGACTTGATGTTGATTTCAATACTGTTGCAAATGCAAATGCAAGAGCGTTAAGGATTGACTCGGAACAAACCACCGGTGTTGTTGCTGAAATAAACGGAGACGCGATAACAACTGGAAAGGTAATAGATGTTGCAGCCTCCGCCTTAACTACGGGTAAAGTTTTATTTATAGATCATAATGATACTGCTACAGCAGCGGTTACGCCAACAACTATGCACATAGATTTTGACAAAAGTGGTGTTACGGCAGACGGTGTAACATCTACATGGACAGCAATTGATCTTGAACTGAACGATGCCGCAACAAATCATGCTAATTCTAATGTAACAATGACAGGTTTGGATATTGATGTAGATTCGGCCAGCACACAAGGCACTAATGCAAATGTTGGTGTTGATATTGTGGTTACAGATGCAACCACAAATGATGGCATCAGAATCGTTGCCGAAGATGGCGCCGGCTCAGATATTAAGATGGCTTCATCCGCAGACGGCGCCGATTATTGTACAATTGCAGTTGGGGGTTCCGGCGAAACAACAATTACAACTGTTGACGGCGGCGCCACTAGCGCCAACTTTAATCTTGATATTGACGGTGGCATAAGTTTTGATACCGGCGGTGGAGGAATTCACCTTAAAAAGGACGGCGGCACCGGTTTGTTATTGGATTTGGGTACTACTGCCGGCGCCACTTATTTTGTAAATGGCGCCGATGCTCCTGTTATAGCAATAGATGACGGCGCCCCAAGACTTTATTTCAAAGATATAGGTGGCGAATATATTATCGGAGATGGAAACAATTTAAGTTATAATGCAGGTACTGCTCATCAATTTACCGGAAGTGTTTTATGCATTGGTTTGATTTCTGGTTCAGAATTAATGATTTCCGGCTCAACAAGATTTGGAAGGGTTGTTACTGATCTACATCAAATAACTGGGAGTTTGCAGATTTATGACACGGCTGAGCAGCAAAGGTGGTCGTTTGATGCCACAGCGGCAAACTATGCTAGCCTGACAGTTGCGGCCGATGGAGCCACAACCCTTGCAACAATTGATTCCGATGGAGTAGTTGGGCATCTTACGTTAGATGCTGATGGTGACATTATCCTAGATGCCGACGGCGATCAGGTTAGCATGAAGTTTGGCGGCGCCACCGGCCAAATTGATTTTAGCAACGAAAACTCTGGTGATGGCATTATACGTCAAATGGTAGACGCGAAAGATCTAATTATACAGCAGTATGACGGTAGCGAAGTTGCGCGTTTTGCTGATGATCGCAAACTTTATTTCTACGATAAAGGCGGCGAATATATTTCTAGCGATGGAAGTGATCTTTCTCTCGTTGGCGGAACCAACATCAATTTAGAATCCGGAACGGATGTAAATATCACAGCCGGAGACAAGGTAGTTATTACATCAACAGGCGCCACCGACAATTATATTCACATGCGCGCCAAAGAGGGCGCTTTGATATCTGGATCTACAGCATCGTCGTATATGCTTTTGAAATCCGGTCCGGGTACGGGAGCCGGCGTCCACACGAACCTTATTGCTTTTCAAACCGGATCCGGCGACGGCTCCACCCATTTGACCACTTGGCGACTGGGAACTTCTCCTCCGAATTATGTCGGAGCCATTCCGGGTCTTAGCAATGCTATAGGCTTCAACCAGCAGAGAACTAGAGATAGTAGCACCGCGATTCAGGCTGAGGTCGGTTATAATCATCTTGTCATCGGAAACTCCGGAAGTGTATACATTGGTAAAGGTAATCCCTACGGCGGAACAGCATACACCAGCATGTTGGATTTTTATCCAACCGGTATAGAAGATTACGCTTATGCCGCTTACATCGGAACAACCGATGAAAATACAGGTGGATCTCTTCATGCTTCCGGCTCAGTAAAAATCACAGATGGCGATTTATCTCTTGATTCTGCTGGAACATTAGATATCGCCCATACTGATGTTGCTTATGACATGGTGACAAGGACAGGCTGGTTCACAGCTAATGGTACTCGCGGAGTAATATCGCTAACATTTGATGGAACATTGGCACATGGCGCCACTACTGGCTCTTTTGTATTCGTAAACAATGAGATAGAGGCACAATCGATGGTTCTCTTTCAGCCATTTTCGGCAAGCAATCATACGCCGTTCACGGCGGTGAATGGTGGTGTGTTTGGAATCAGCGTTGGTGTAGACAAAACTGTCGCAACAGAATGCACCTTTTCTGTAAATAATAGTTCAGGGGCTCCAATTTCAGATGATTGTATACTCTATATGAATTACGTGTTAGTCAATTAGTGGGGCTAAAAAAATGTTAGATTAGGGTATAAAAGGAATTTAATAAAGTTATATACTATTTATTAAAAATTACTATTTGTAAGGAGTAAAATGACATGTCTACAATGCTCGAACAAGCAATTGTTGATGCTGAAGCCTTAAAAGAGGCCGCAATTAAAAATGCAGAACAAACCATTGTTGAAAAATATGCTGGAGAGATTAAAGAAGCGGTAGATATGCTTTTGGAACAACCCGAAGACGAATTCGGCACCGAACTTCCCCCGGAACTCCCCGGGGAAGAAGAAATGGGCTTTGAGGAAGAACCCTTAGAAGAACCTGTTGAAGATGAATTTGCCGATAAACTTCCCTTGGTTACGCAAGATGGAGAAAAACTCTGTCTTTGTCCGGAAGAAGAGGAAGAAATTACTGTGGATTTCGATAAATTATCCGGCGCCATTGAAAAAGAAGAAGAAAAATTAGCCGGAGAAGCACCCGAAGGAAGAGAAGATTTAGCTTTGGGATTGGCGGAAGGCGATATTGATTTAAGTTCTTTAATTAAAGAAGTTCTCGAGGAAGATGAAGAAATAGAACTAGAAGATGAAGAAACAGAACTAGAAGATATCGAAGATATTGAATTACCGGAAGATTTTTTAGAAGAATTAACCGAAAAGCTTAAAGTTGATTTGGAAATTGTGCCTCATGGACATGCCGGCCCCCCAACTGAATATGAATATGATCATGCAGCGCTATTAGCCCAAATTAAAGAACTTCGAAGTGAGATCGAAGAAAAAGAAGAAGAAGAAGTAAACATTAGAGGATTGTTAGAATCCAAAAAGAAAAAAATTCAAAAATATGGAAATTATATTATGGATTTAAAAGAAAAATTGGAAAGTATGAATGTCTCTAATGCTAAACTACTTTATACGAATCGTGTTTTGAGCAGCACCTCCCTGAATGAGCGACAAAAATTAAAAATTGTCGAAGCTATTTCAAAAGTTGATTCAATCGAAGAGGCGAAAGTTATATTTGAAACCCTTCAAAGCACAGTGGGATCTTCTAAAAAGAAAAATCCAAAATCACTGAGTGAAGCAGTACAAAGAAGATCGTCTCTACTAACGGCTCGTTCAAGAAGTAAAGAGCCAAAAAAGGTCGATCCAACAACAGAACGTTGGAAACTATTGGCCGGAATTAATTAATTTTTTTTCAAGGAGGAAAAAAAAATGTCTGTTTTACAAAAACTTACTGAAGGCATTATTAGTCGCGACCTCCAAAAAGAAGGTGCTGCCCTGCTTAATAAGTGGGAAAAAACCGGATTATTGGAGGGTATTGATAGAGATCATCATCGACAATCAATGTCTGTTTTGCTTGAGAACCAAGCAAAAGAATTACTTAGGGAATCCAGCTCCATGGCTTCCGGAGACGTCGAAGGTTTTGCCGCTGTTGCATTTCCTATTGTTCGACGTGTATTTGGCGGATTGATCGCCAATGATTTGGTTAGCGTTCAGCCTATGAGTTTGCCCTCTGGACTGATCTTCTTTCTAGATTTTACATTTAGCAATGATGTTCCCGGCCGTTTGGGACAGGAAGGCAAAGGATCCATCACTGGTTCCAATTCGATTTATGGAGGCGACAGAGTTGCTTCTGAAATTACCGGTGGCCTTAACATCCAAACTGTGTATTCTGAGCAAGGTTTTTATAACTTGAACCAAGGATATGCTTCGCCAACAGGTTCTGGGCTAATCGGTCTTAAGACCGCGCTTGGCCATTCGGAAGTTAAAGTATTTGCTTCGGGTATTTTTGGCGGTGTTCCAACAGATCTTCATACTACTACTTATGGATCGCCAACTGCAACAGGGGACATTACGCCTGAAGAATTTGTCAGGCTTTGTCGATATGATCCGGATTTTACTTCTGGTACAACCAATGTTCACATTATTAAAGTCCTTGCGTCAGCATTGACTGGGAACTCCCCGGGTGGACAGGCACTTAATACTGATAATCTTGTTGGTATTACTGTGAGTGGATCAACTGGTCAGGGACGTTTTGCGTCTGGATACCAAGTCCGTCGCTTGACGCAGTTCAGCGGTAGTTCAAAGGATTGGCTTTTACTGTTCTTCGCATCTTCAGGTTCTGAAATTGCTCATGCTATTTCAGGCGCTGTATCTCCGAAGGCTCAAACTGGGTATCAAATATCTTGGCCACAAACAGATGCATTTACTACTAGTAATGCGGCAGGTTCAGTTATTGGTACTACTGACTGGGGCCTCGAGGGTGAAGCAGAGATTCCCGAGATCGACATCAAGGTCGATTCCGTGGCCATCACAGCGATCACTAAAAAGTTGAAAGCCAAGTGGACTCCAGAATTGGGTCAAGACCTCAATGCTTATCACAACTTGGATGCTGAAGTTGAACTTACCAGCATTTTGTCCGAGCAAATTGCCCTTGAAATCGATAGGGAAATTTTGAATGATCTCGTCAGAGGTTCAACTGCTGGTACTAAATACTGGTCACGTTCACCGGGGCTGTTCCTCGATAGGGACACTGGACTTGAAGTTGGTGCTTCTTCGAAAGCTCCCGACTTTACCGGTACGGTCAGCGAATGGTATGAAACCTTGCTCGAAACTGTCAATGACGTTTCAGCACAAATTCATAGAAAAACACTGCGAGGCGGTGCAAACTTCTTGGTTTGCGGCCCAGAGACAGCGAATATCCTTGAATTTACAAGTGGTTTCCGTGCTAGTGTAACTGCCGATGTCGATAAGGGCACAGCAGGAGTTCTTAAAACTGGTCAAATTAGCAAGAAATGGGATATTTATGTAGATCCATATTTCCCACGTAATGTGATTTTGGTTGGTCGAAAAGGATCCTCGTTCCTTGAGTCTGGCTATGTATACGCACCTTATGTGCCACTGCAAGTTACACCGACCATTTTCGGTGTGGAAGACTTCGTGCCAAGAAAGGGTGTTATGACCCGATATGGTAAGAAGATGGTTCGACCTGACTTCTATGGACTAGTTATAGTTCGTGGAATGATTGGTGAAGCCGGTGGTTGATAGTTTATAAATTTTATAAACTGATTTGATGAAGCCCTGCTTTTTTTTTAAAAAGCAGGGCTTTTTGTTTTCGAAGTTACTATTTAGATATAAATGATAGTGAATTAATATTTTGTAAGGAGATTATATTATGGGTGGAGCAATATCGGTAAAAAGAATAGAAAAGTTGATGGGCCGGGCAACCGCACCAGACTTAAGCGTTGGTAAAAAAGCCACTGGCAATAACCTTGTTTCCGCTGCCACTGTGGGTGATAATAATGCTAGTCTTGGAACCGCTCATACAGTATTTGACATTACGCCTAACGCACACGGTGCAGGTTTCCCAGATGCTGCAATCAATACATTTGTTAATAAAATTGGTGGTTTGATATACACCACAATTTTAATTGACCTTCACGGCGGCACCATCAACGACGGGGAGTCCGCGGATGATATTATTGGTACTGATGGCGGAACAAGCTGTTATATTGCAGAGCTAACAACCGCAGTAAATGGAATTCCTATGGAAGTAGAATTTGCATGCTTAGAAGTGCCAACCGGTGGAGATCCAGATATTAACTTAGTACTTAGTGCCACTTCTACAGGTGAGCAAGACGCCGCAGTGACAACTCCAACAGTTCTAATGAATAATGGTGATTTAACTTTAGGTTATTATAACTCAGTTGATGCAGGCGCAGTGACGGCAGCGCTCTCCAAAAAGTATTTTTACTTAACTTGTGGCGATACCACAGATGATACCTATACGGCAGGCAAGTTAGTAATTAAGATTACTGGTGCAGCGTTTGATTATGCCAATGCCTAATGGCTAATTTAAATATCTAATATTTAAAATTTAAACCCTCTTCCTTCATTGGATGGGGGTTTTCTTTTATCTGAAACTATTTACTAACAAATGAACTCTAAGAAGCAGGGGAATATTATGTATGTCTGTACCAACTCTAACACCTAAATCACAAACTAGCGTTGTTATTCTCACTTCGACAGGCAGTTCAGCACAAGTTACAACCGCTAATTTGCCATTTGGCATATATGCTCCTACTGGGCCATTATCAAGCGATTCTTTTGTTAATGGAGCCGTAGATCAAGTTGCTTATACATATAGAAAATTAGGCGGGGATGTTGTAGACGTTGAATTGACCACACAGCAAGTGTATGCTGCTTACGAAGAAGCCGTATTAGAATATTCTTATATAATTAATCTTCATCAAACAAAAAATTCTCTAGGAGATGTTCTAGGCGATACAACTGGAACTTTCGACCACGACGGAGAATTAATAGCCGGCAATGTCTTATCTTCTAGTTTAGATGGCGGAGCCGCAGGGCACAATGTTGCATTGAGATATACAAAATTTGATTTTGGATACGCCAGAAGATGGGGAGATGGAATATCTTCAGAAGTGGGTGTAGGAGGTAGTACTACTGTATATTCTGCTAGTATAGCCCTTACTGATGGAAAACAAGACTATGATTTACAAACTATTGTAGCCTCAAATGCCGCGGCAGGCAACGTAGAATATGCTAGTATTGATACAGATAGAAAAATCTTAGTTAAACGTGTGTTTTATAAATCTCCTCGAGCAATGTGGAGATTTTATGGATATTATGGAGGATTAGGATCAGTTGGAAACTTAACAACATATGGTCAATATGCAGATGATACTACGTTTCAAATAGTGCCAGTTTGGCAAAATAAGGCTCAATCGGCCGCGTATGAAGACGCCATTAGAACAAGAACTAGCCATTTTTCATATGAAATTAGAAATAATAAATTAAGACTTTTTCCAGTACCTCATCAATGGGCACAATCAACTCTGTGGATTGAATTTGTTACCAGCGGAGATAATTGGGTTGAAGAATCAGGTAAGAAATATGGCGCACTTGGTGTTAATAATTTAAATACAATTCCATATTCCAATATTAGGTTTGAACATATTAACAGTATAGGAAAACAATGGATTCGTAGATTTGCTCTGGCTCTTACTAAAGAAATGTTAGGTCAGGTAAGGGGGAAGTTTACAACTCTTCCTATACCCGGCGAGGCAGTTACATTAAACCATTCAGAATTGTTATCTCAAGCGAAAGAGGAGCAAGATAAATTAAGAGAAGAACTTAAAACTATCTTGGATGAACTTACTTATTCCAAACTTATTGAAATGGATGCATCAAACTCTGATAATGTTGCAAAGATTTTTCAAAATGTCCCCGGCGCGATTTTCATTGGATAAGGGGGAATTTTAAATGTCGACAAAAAATAAATGGTCACAACCTGATAATCCGCCGCCCCCGTTATTTTTGGGAAAAAAAGAAAGAGATCTTGTTAAACAGGTTAATGATGAATTAATCGAACGAGTAATAGGGCAGCAAATTCTTTATTATCCTGTTGATTTGGAGATAACCAGTTTTAACACTCTTTATGGTGAGGCAATAGAAAAATCTTTTCTTCCTCCAGTAAGAGTTTTTGCATTGGTTGACTGGGAAGCGCTTGAAACGGTATATAGTCCCAATATCGGCTTAGACAAGAAAAATGCAATTAATGTTCATTTTCACAAAAGAAGATTAACTGAAGATCAGGATTTGTTTGTGAGGGAGGGTGATTTTGTATTATATGGCTCTTCTTTTTATGAAATAGTTCAGTTAAGCGAATCAAAGCGTTTATTTGGCCAAGTTGATCATCAGATGGAAATCTTGGCGAAGTGTGTTGCGGCTCGAGAAGATATTTTTGATGCAACTTGAGGATTAAAAAGTGCCTAATGTAAAAATAAAAAAAGAAAAAATACTGGATATTCAGCCTTCGACAATTGAAACAATTGACGCAACATTTTTTGAACATATTTCTGAAAATTTTAATATTTTTTGTACAACAAATAAAGGTTGGAAAAAAACTCCTGTTATATGGGTTGGTTCGGAAAGGGCATACCAGATTAAACACAATAAAGAATTAAGGGATGCTTCCGGCTATTTAATTCTTCCCATGATCACAGTTGAAAGAACCAGTGTTAGTAAAAACTTAGCAAATCGTGGAGTGTTTTGGGGAAATATAAAGCCCATTAATGATTATCGCAAAGGTTCTATAACAATTGGTCGGAGAATTCAACAAGATAAGACAGCAAATTTTGTCAATGCTCGTACTGCTCGTCGGCATGGGCCAGATGGAAAAGTTGGCCATGGCCAAGTGAACTTTCGAACAAGAAAAAAGAAAAACGCGGTTGTTTATGAGACAATTACCGTGCCGATGCCAACTTATATAGAAATTATGTATTCGGTTGTTTTGAGATCTCAATATCAACAACAGATGAATGAAATGGTAACACCTTTTATAACTGAACCCGGAGGTATTAACTATTTTCCGATGAGAAAAAATGGTCATCTGTATGAAGGCTTCATTCAGCAGGATTTTGCTCAAGAGAACAATTTATCCTCTATGGATATCAATGAAAGGAGTTATCAGACCAAGGTTGATATAAAAGTTTTGGGATATTTAATGGGTGAAGGTGATAACTCAGATACTCCGAAAGTGGTTATTCGGGAAAACCCGGTTGAGATCGTTATTCAGAGGGAAAGAGTTATTTTTAATGATCCAATTACCCATACTGATAAGATAGATAAATATCGTTCATGAATGGAGTTTTGAGGAATAATAAACTAATTATTAAAAAACGTTATATTATATATAACTTTATTGTGTTAATAAGGAGAACATTAGAATATGTCTGTTAGAAAATTTAAATTCGTCTCCCCCGGGATTTTTGTTAATGAAATTGATAACTCTTTTTTGCCGGCTGTGGAACAAGATAATGGCCCATTGGTTATTGGTAGGACTGAAAGGGGCCCATCATTGGTGCCTGTAAGAGTTAATTCTTTTTCGGAGTTTGTTGAAACATTTGGAAATCCAATCGCTGGCGGTTTAGGTGGGGATGTTTGGAGAGATGGAAATTATATTTCTCCAACATATGCAGCATATGCTGCTCAAGCATGGCTTAAGAATAGAAATGGTTTAACTTTTGTTCGACTTTTGGGAGATCAACATCCTCAGGCTACAACAGCCGGAGAAGCAGGGTGGAAGACAACTAACTCTATTGCAGGCCCGACCTCAACCGGCGGCGCTTATGGATTATTTGTTATAGCATCCAGTTCAACGGCCCATGGCGCCGCGTTTGCAAATCATGGTACTGCTTCTTTGGCTGCAGTTTGGTATATGGATGCCGGAACGATTGAGTTGTCTGGAAATGCTGGAAGCGCTTCTTTTCCCGGAGGATCCGGAGGCCCTGCATTCAGCGATATTGGCAACTCTACTTATCCCGGCTGCGCAGTAATGGTCGCAAATCGAGGAACGCAAAACCAATTTAAAGCTATTATTAGAACTGCCGCAGGTGCTATTGACAGGCAAATATCTTTTGATTTTAACGAAAATTCTGATTTATATATTCGAAAAGTGTTTAATACAAACCCAACATTGGCCAATAGCGATATTACTAGTGCAGATCAACAAGAAGTTTATTGGCTTGGAGAAACATATGAGAGAAACTTAAGAGATGGTCAAAGTTCCGGCGATTCCGCAGCCGGAACGGTCTTTGGCGTTATTTTAGGTCTGATGACAGGCACCACGGCTCATTGGTCAGATAAGAAAGGAATTTCAGCACGTCCCGCACAAACAGGATGGGTTTTTTCGCAGCATATGAATGATGATGTACAAACATTTCAGCCACAAATGGGCGCTTCTTCTGCTGGAATTATAAATTTGTTTAAATTTCATGCACTTTATAGTGGAGAATGGGAGCAGAAAAATTTCAAAATTTCTATTGCAAATGTCAAATCATCAAAAAATAAACATGATGAATATGGCTCATTTGATGTTTTGATCCGTCGAGCGCAAGATAATGATAGTGCTCCTCAAATTGTAGAGAGATTTTCTTCTTGTAACTTGAATCCTTATTCTTCAGACTATGTTGCAAAAAGAATTGGTAATAGAAATGTTGTTTGGGATCATGATGAAAAAAGATATAGAGAATATGGAGATTATGAAAATAGATCTAGACATATTCGTATCGAATTGAATAAAGATGTACATGATGGAAAAACTGATGCTAGATTGGTACCATTTGGGTTCTATGGTCCAATTAAACCCAGAACACATCTTCATTGCCCAGCAAATATCGTCGGGGGATTGACTGGTTCATCATATCAAGGATTATCAGACGCAGTAGGAACCCCACGATGGCTGGCGGGAAGCGGAACAATCAATCAAGTTAGTGGCGGCGATCCAGCCTTTGCAGGCTACGGAACCGGCCCTCAAAACGGATATACGTGGGGCGCAGATAACAGGCAAAACATGGCCGCATGGACCGTAAGCAGCAATGTTGCATCAGCCTCGATGGCCTTCACTTGCAGTTTTGCTTTTCCATCATTGCCACAGAGAACTAGCGCTTCAGATGGGAACGTTTCAAATCCCAAGGAAGCATATTTTGGAGTTGATACAACAAAAGGTTCAAGCACACAGTTTGAAAAAAGTTATTATGATATGGTTCGTTTGATGCCTGATGGAGTTGGCTCTTTTTCACTGGATACTGCCGGCGACGCTACGGAATATCATTTTATTTTCTCTTTGGACGAACTTTCTTCAAGTTATCCCACCGCAAATGCCCTAACACAAGGCGTATATAAAGATTATCTCAGCGGTGGAGTAGGAGTGCATGTTTCTGGATCAAGATTCAAAGGAACATCTTATACTGCGCTCGGTGGCACATTTGATACCGTTCTCAAGGCCGGCTATGATAAATTTACGCTGCCTCTTCACGGAGGATTTGATGGATTTGATATTACAGAAGCCGATCCTTTTAGAAACTCCGCCTTTCTCTCTACATATACAGAGAGAACTTGGTATCCTTTGAATAGTGTAAAGAGAGCAATTGATGCATGTGCAGATCCTGAAGTTGTAGAATTTAACTTGGCCTCGGCCCCGGGGATCACGGCTGATGCTGTAAATCTTCACTTGGTTGATACATGTGAGAACAGAGGTGACGCTCTGGCTGTTATTGACATTGCAGATGCTTATAAACCAGCATCTGAGGGTACAGATAGCGAAGCAGCACGTAGATCAACAGTTGACGATGTTGTTACAACGATTAAAAACTTGGGTGTTAACTCCAGTTATGCATGCACTTATTACCCATGGGTTCAAATCCGCGATACTCAATCAGGTGCTTCTTTGTGGGCTCCACCTTCAGTTGTTGCTTTGGGCACATTTGCAAGTTCCGAAAAGAATTCTGAACTTTGGTTTGCGCCTGCAGGATTTACTCGAGGTGGTTTAACCGATGGAGCAGCCGGGGTTCCAGTTGTTAATGTTCGTGAAAGGCTTATGTCAAAAGAGCGAGATAAACTTTATGAAGCAAATATTAACCCGATTGCTTCTTTCCCGAATGAAGGAATTGTGGTATTCGGCCAGAAAACACTTCAGACTCGAGCATCTGCTCTTGATCGAATTAATGTTCGAAGATTGATGATTTATGTCAAGAAAACAGTTTCGAGAATGGCAAAGAATATTTTGTTTGATCAAAATACTAAAACCACATGGCTTAGATTTATTAACTTGGCTGAACCATTTTTGAAAAGCATTCAAACTAGATTGGGCCTCCAAGATTTTAAATTTATTCTTGATGAGTCAACAACAACGACGGATTTGATTGATAGAAACATTGTTTATGCTAAAGTTTTCTTGAAACCGACTAGAGCAATCGAGTTTATTGCAGTTGATTTTGTTATTACTGATAGTGGTGCTTCTTTTGAAGATTAGGAAATAAAAAAAAGTTTCATCACTATTTATAGGTGGCGAAGACGATTATAGTATACCAAAGGAGAACTTAACAAATGGGATTCTGGACAAACCCACAGGGCTTTGACCCAAAACGAAAATATAACTGGATTTTGCAACATGGTGGGCCAACTGGTTTTATTCCTGCATGGGTTTGTAAAAAAGTTACAAAACCCGGCTGGAGCACAACCGAGGCAACACACAGATATTTAAATTATACTTTTTATTATCCCGGGAAAGTTGAGTGGGATGAGATTACCCTATCTTTGGTTGATCCTGTTGATCCAGATATGGCCGAAGAACTTTATAAGAAAATTCTAATGTCATCCGGATGGAAAATGCCTGACAATGCAGGTGACATTCACACTATGTCCAAAACAAAAGCAGTTGAGGCCTTGGGATTAATCCAAATCTCTCAAGTGGACCACGATGGCCTACCACTTGAAACATGGCAATTGCAGAATGCATGGGTTAAGAGTGCAAAGTTTGGCGAACTTGATTATGAAGGTGACGAATTGGCTCAAATTGATGTAACCTTGAGATATGATTGGGCCGAGTTGATTACATCCGGTGGTGGCTTTTCTCGAAGTAGCGGTGCCGCGGCTGAAGCAGAAGCAGCCGCAGCAGTCAGGAACGCAACCTCCTTTTCCGCCGGCGGATCCAAACAGGCTTAGTAATATCTTAATATAAGGAAAGAAAAGAGGTGACATATGTCATTAGCAAACAGAGAAGAACAGATCGGGGCCCATCCGGCTTCCGATCCGCCCCCCGTAAACACTGAGAACCCTTTATCATTTGTAACGCCCACAGAATTTGTAGAACTTCCCTCAAAGGGGAAGTTTTATCACGAAGAGCACCCTCTTCACAACGAAGAAACGGTCGAAATCAAATATATGACCGCAAAAGATGAAGATATTTTAACTTCCCAAACACTTATCAAAAAAGGAATAGTCATTGACAGGCTTCTTAAGAATCTTTTGATTGATAAAAGAATAAAACCAGAAGATCTTTTGATTGGTGATAAAAACGCAATGGTCGTCGCAGCCAGAGCCACAGGTTATGGTGAATTATATGAAACAAGAGTAACATGTCCAGCATGTTTGAATGCGGAAAATCATGAATTTCTTTTAAGTGATTTGAAAAGCATTCCCTATGAAGAAAATATAGAAAAATATAATATAACGGTAACAGATAAAAACACTTTTATTGTAACACTTCCTAAGTCCAATACTAGCGTGGAACTTAAACTCCTTACGGGGCATGAAGAGATAAAATTGGCCAAATTAACCGAAAGAAAAAGAAAAAACAAACTTGCAGAATCGTTTTTGACGGATCAGTTCAGATCTTACATTGTCTCAGTCAATGGAGATACTAATTCTGTGGGTCAATTTATTGATATTATGCCGGCATCAGATTCTCGATATTTGAGAAGTCTATATGAAGAAATATGCCCCAATGTTGATTTAAAACAAACGTTTACATGCTCTGTATGTGATTTTGAAGGGCCAGTGGGGGTGCCCTTCACCGCCGACTTTTTTTGGCCTAAATAACAAATATATAGAAAATGTTTATGAAAACTTTTTTTCCATGAAATACTATGGCGGATGGTCTTTCATCGAAGCCTATAACTTGCCTGTTAAGGTGAGGAATTGGTTTCTCAAGAGGTTATCCAAGCAGATTGAAGAAGAAAACGAAGAAGTTAAAAAAGCACAGAGATCATCTAGGTGATAAAGTAGAAAGCCGGCATTGTCCGGCTTTATTTTTTTGTGCTTCTTACTAATTATGTTTATATCATTCTATCAACGGGAGAATTATATGATGAAAGAGACAATTCAAGAAGATAAGATAATTGAATATGTTATCGATTTTAAAAAATATCGTGAAAATAAACTTGATGAGAGTTTTCTGGCGATGTTTGGTGAAACTGTTAAAATTATTTTAAAAAGAATGCTCGGGGAAGATATTTTTGTTCCTGTTTCTTTTCGTGGAAGCCAAGCGGAAATCCAATCCTTTGCAAGAACACTGGCAAGCGAAAAAAGATATCTTGAAGCATATAAAAGCCATGGCCTGAACAATCCCCGAACATATCAAAGCAAATACCAATTGGATGGTGCTGTTTCCGAATTCGAAAGAAAAACCGGAATCACATGGCCATTTAAATAGGAAAACCTGAAAAATGAGCAAAAAAGATGAGTTGGCAATTGAGAATTCGATTCTTGAGACTGTAAGGCAAAAAGTCAAAGCCAATGAAGACTTAAATAAAATTCGACAAGACATGTGGACGAACCACAGGGGTATCCTCTCGACCGATAAAGAAACTTTGGCCGCGATGGAAAAGATTTTGGAAGTAGAACAGAAGCGTCTTGCAACTACTCGTGAAATCTATGAAATGGATCTCAAAATCGCCGGCCACATGAATGATCAACTTGGCATTGCTCAGTCAAAAGTTGAAATTCAAAAGCAAGTACTGAAAGATATCAAAACACAACATGCCGCGTTGTTGGATATGGAGGAACTCGATGCGGACGCCTTAGAGGTTATAAAACAAAAGGCGATTTGGGAAACTAAAAGACTCAGTTACATGATTGAGGCTGAAGATGCTGCAAGTGCTATGACAAGTAGCACTGCAAGTTATCTAAGGGCCATGACCGGTATTAGCGGTGAATGGAAGCAAACACTTATGGGTTCGACCGCCATGTTGGCCGCAACTCAAGGCGTTGGAGCCGCCATGATTCATCTTGCGGATGGAGTTGGCAAGGTCATGAGCCTAGGCAATATAGCCGGATCAACATTAATGAAAGTTCAAGAAGCAACTATTGGCATGGTTCATGCCGTTGATTCTGCCTCAGCAGGCTTTGCAAAAGCAACTGGAACGGGATATGAATATCGCGAAACAATTTTTAAAACATATGAATCAACTTCGCATCTGGCCGTGGGCATGGAAGAAGCCGCAGCAGCAAATCAAGCATTATTTAATAATCTTATGGCTTTCACAACGCTTTCCAAGGAGACTCAAACACAAGTAGCAGGAATTGTTGCTTCTTTGGAAAACTTGGGTATTTCCTCGGAAACTTCAGCAAAAAATATTGAAATTATGACCCGAACGATGGGAATGGGCACTGTGAAAGCCGCGGAAATGCAAAAAGAAATGGCCGCCGCTGCAATTGAAATAGGCATAAGCACAGAAAGAATGGCGAAAGATTTCACCAGCGCCATGACTATATTGGCCGCCCAAGGAAGCAATGCCATGGGCATTTTTAAAGGATTGATGAAGCAGGCAAAAGCAACCGGATTGTCAATGAGTCAATTAACAAAAATTGCTGGGCAATTTGATACTTTTGATAAAGCCGCTGAAACTACCGGCAGATTGAACTCTATATTGGGCGGAAATTATATTGATGCTCTTACCATGGTTAATAAAAATGAAAAAGAAAGAATTGATATTTTAAAAGGCGTTGTTCAACAATCCGGCAGAAGTTGGATGTCAATGAGCAAATATGAAAAAATGGCTGTCGCTTCGGCTGCCGGCATTACCGATATGGTTGAGGCCGCAAGGCTTTTTGGGGGAACAGCAGCGGTTCATGAAATGCTGGCTGATAAAGCAGATAAAATGGGAATATCGGTTGAAGAACTCGATAAGAGAATGCGAGCCGGCAAATCAGCCATGGATAAATTAAAATTGGCCGGCCAACAATTGGCTGTGGCTGTTGTTCCTTTGGTTACTATGATGACTAAGGCTGTTGATTGGTTCCTACAATTCAATAAAGCCACTGGCAACTCATTGGGTAAGATTGTCTTGCTTGCATCGTCATTTGCTCTTTTAGGTAAGTTGCTTTTTATATATGTAACTTATACCAAAGCAGCCGTTAAATGGACTGGCCTAAGTTGGTTATGGGGTAAACTTAAGACTGCAATGAACTGGAAGCAAGCGGCATCAGAAGAAGTACTTACTGACCAGAAAATAAAGGGCGCCGGCGCTAATCAAATTGCGGGACAATCCGCTGCTTGGAGCGCAAAGCAGATGATGGCACTGGGTTTTGCCTTATTAATGGCCGGGGCAGGGATCGGTCTTGCGGCATATGGTTTGGCTACTTTGGCCACAGCCATGGGCAACATGAAGGGCAATACTGGCCCGTTTTTGATTGCGTTGGCTATGATTATTGGTGGCTTTATTGCTTTTATTTATATTTTAGCAACGGCATCTCCAGCAATTGCTTTAGTGTCTGGTACACTTTGGGGCATTGCAGCGGTGTTATTGGTTGTGGGCCTCGCAGTGCTTTTGATAACTGGCGGTTTTACAATATTGTTTACTGCAATGAATAGTTTGTCCGCGGATAAGTTTGATAAGATTGCCGGTGGTTTTGCTAAAATGATTGCATCCATTGCTTCATTTAGAGCCATCGCCGCTGGTTTGGCTTTTGCTGCAATGTTTAGTGCTGCTGCTGCTTTGACGGTTGTTGCCGCACCGCTTGTGGGTGGTGCCGCGGCAGCCGGTGGTGCCGCTGCTTCAATATCCGGAAGAAGGGGTGGCACTAAGCATAAAATTGAAATCTCACTAGATACTAATAAGATGAAAAAACAAATAACAACTATGATCAATGATATTCTCGCGAAAAGAGATGACAAAATTAAAAAATAGAAGCGCTTAAGGAGTAAGAAGTTTATGAAAAAGCCAGATCCAGAAGCATATTTTAAAGATGGCTTAAATGCTGAAAATGTTCTTTCTAACATTAGAAAGCAATATATTGAGTTTTTTCATTTCCCATCCAGCACATCTGTGCGTTTTAAGGCTTTTATGACCGAATGGACCGATAGTTTTTCTTCTAAGTGGAACGAAACAGAGGTTTTTGGAAGAATGGATCCGATTCAAATATTTCAAGGAACATCGAGAAAAATAGCCATTGGTTGGGAAATTGTTGCCGGGGATGCGGGAGAAGGATATGCCAATATGGTTAAATTGCAAAAACTTTTTAAAATGCTATATCCAGCATATAAACAAGCCAACAATGCAAATTCAATGTCCCAATCCCCTTTGATGAGGATGACATTTATGAGTTGGGCCGGATCTTCAGATCAGTGGTTTACGGGATATTCGGCAAAAAAAAGAGGTTTGATCGGTGTTGTCGATGGTTTCCAATTTGCTCCAATACTGGATGAAGGAGTTATTGAGCGCAAAGTTAAAGGGATGATATACCCCCAAGCAATGACAGTTTCCTGCAATTTTTCGGTGCTTCATGCACATCCTCTGGGGTGGGATCAGGATGGCAATGAAAGACATGGGTTTAATAATTTTCCTTTTGCTCTGGCCGACCCCGCTGCGAAAAATAGAAAAAAGAAAGCGGTTTCTTTGGGACGTCTGCGAGGAGCGGGTGAAAAAGAACAGAGGTTGGTCAAACGGCTGGGTGGAGCCGACAAACTCGACAAGGTTCAAAAAAGAATGCTTCGCAAGCAACAAGCTATAAGACAAAAAAAGATCAAAAAACTGACAAAGAAATAAGGAATTCATTTTATGCCTAGATTTAGTGGAAGATCAACAATAACAAATTTTGAAGATATGTATAAATCCTTTTTCAAAAAAAGGGGAGTGAATGCTATTGTGCATTATGACACGCCTTCAAATCCTCCCTTAACTGAGTTGGAAGAAGAACAGATCGGCTCTATTACGCATATTTGGTCTTTGGGTGATAGATATTATAAATTGGCTTATAAACATTATGGAGATCCAGCGCTGTGGTGGGTTATTGCATGGTATAATCAAGCCCCAACTGAATCTCATTTAACTATTGGCGAAGATGTTGAAGTTCCTTTTCCAATTGACAAAGTATTGATGTATTATTATCAAGGCTGAGGAATTTTTCAATGTCTAATCCACCAAAACCCGCGGCTAAAAAGAAAGTAAAGCCAAAAAAAGGCGACAAAAAAACCACAGATGCAGGAAAAATTGCTGAAATAGAACGTTTTCAGGCGCAATGTTTTCTTTTGGAAAACTTTTTTAAATATTCTGATTGGAATAATCCATTTAAACGCTCTTTAAATACTCATACAATGTCCATAAAGGGACAAAATGAAGAAATCATTGGTCAAGCCGCTGTGGGCGCTGATTGTGAAGCATGGTTTGGCATTAAACCTCACGAACTTTCCGCTTTGGTTCCAAAAGTAAGATTTTTTACCCAAAAATATGGAGAAGACGGAAAACTGAAAACTAATACGGAAATAAAATTTAACGACCATTATAGCAGGTACGATGTTGCTAATCTACTGGCAAGAAAAACTGAAAGAGGCGCCGGAGCCGGAATGTTGGATTTTTCTTGGGATCTTTTGGGTGGCACCCCGATTGAAGCAAAAAGGCATGTTGATTGTCGTCTTAAGGTATTTTTTTCTACAGTTGGCGATTTGGTCAAAGATAACAGCATGTTGAATTTGATCAAACCAGTTGGAAGTTTGGGAATAAGTGGTAAAGAAGAATATATGAGATTGTTGGCCGAAGTTGGATGGCATGTTCCTCCAAAAAGTCACGGCCTCTTTAAAGGCCCACCCGGCTCGAATGCAGATAAACTTCGAAAAGCAATAGCAAATTCAAATAAGGCTGTTTTTCTTCATATGAGAGATCATGATCTTACTTTTCAACAAGATGGAACACTCAGTTTGGATATAAAGTATATTGGCGCCATTGAAGAGGGTCTAGAAATTGTTGATATTTTGGGAGGGGTTATAACCAAAGAACTTAAAGGTAAAATGGGAAAATTGAAAGTTTTGAAGAAAAAACAAAGTGATTTCGAAAAAGCATGCTCAAAGTCAAAGAAAAAAACAAAAATCAAAAATATTAAAACTGGCTATAAAGACGCAATCATGAAACTCGCTGCTGAAATAGAGGATATCCGAATTAATGCTCTTCTTAAAAGATATCAACTTTTAATGGAAAGGATGACCAGTCTTCAAACAGTGTCTTCTGGCGGTAAAAATCAAAAACTTCAAAAGTTTGGCACCCAAAAACAACGAAAAAATGTGAGATTTGTCAAAACAAAAAAAGGGCCTACAAGTAAGACTCAAATAGGTTGGGCTAAAAAAGAAGGAGCAAGATCCCGAATTTTTAAAACTTTAGTTGATAAGGAACTTTTGGGTGCTGCGGGAACAAAAGAAACCGGTTATTTGTGGTGGTACAAAAAAAAAGAACAAGGGAAAGATCTTGGTGAACAAAAATTGGGCAAAAGAACAAATAAAAAGTGTGGCGATACTGTCCTAGTGGAATATAATCCAAAAGTTTTAAAAAATTTAACTGTTAAAAGTGCTTTCAAATCTAAAAATTATGCACAGTTTAAAAAACAAATTTTGCAATCTTTCCGTGCAGGACAGTTCGAGGGGTACGACCAGTGCCGATCGGTTTCCTTTTTCTTCTTCGGAGATTTGATTGACGCTGTGCTAGAAATAATTTCTGAACAAGAAACGATGGCTTCAAATTATATAAAAGAGAATTTAAGAATTATTTTTGGCTCAATAGATATGCCCAGAGCAGTAGTGACGTCAGGGTCTCCGAGTGTTAAATTTGAAAAGATTAGTTTATCGGATATTCCAATTTCTTTTGATCTTTTTCGAGTATGGTTCTTGAATACAATTGTAAGGGCAGGAAGAACAAGATATCTTTTAAAAGATTTCATCACAGACGTTATGAACAAACTTCTTTTGCCGGCATTGGGCGCTTCTTGTTTTGGGGATATATATGGAAACAATAAGCCACGTTTGGGGTTTAACACTTTTACCGTCCCAGCAGGGAAAAAAGGAGTAGAACAAATAACCGGTGGAAAAACAAACTGGTCCAAACTCCCCGGCAAAGCAAAAAGATTGGATGTTAGCGCATTAGGAAAAATAGATCACACACTACCAATTGAGAATGGTGTTCATCATTATGTTATGTTATACGCTTATCGGGATGATTTTTCAACTCGGAATATATCGGGCAAAAACTATTCCAAAGGAAGGGCAAAAGATGAAAGTCAAGGAATATATCATTTGGATATAGGCTCTGATAAGGGTCTTGTTAAGGAAATCAAGTTCAATAAATCAAATCATCAATTTTTGGCAGAATCATTATTGCAAGGCGCCCGTTCAGATATTAAATTGGATGCATATAGAAGAATATATGATTGCACAATTACTTTATTTGGAAATGCCCTATTTCACCCCGGACAATATATTTATGTCAATCCATCGGCAATTGGGTTTGGTTCGCCAACTGTTGCCGGCAAGAATCCTAGTCCGGCTCGAGCACTGGGGCTTGGGGGCTATTTTATGGTCACAGGGGTTGAAAATAAAATATCTTCTGGAGAATTTGAAACTTCCCTTAAGTGTCGATGGATTGCTTTCGGTGATGGCACCAAAAACAGTTCTCTAGGCGTGAATGCCAATTGTGCTGACTTTATAACGGCAAATAAAAAGTATGAAGAACGTGGGAGGAAGAAGTTGAAAGCGCAAGAAGAGAAAAAGAAAAAGAAAGATAAACTTGTATACGGGGGTTGGGGAGTGATATGAATGGGGGAGGCATTGAATACGGGGGCGGCCTCTTCATAGGATAAAGCCATTCCTGAATTCGACGCAGGAGAGGCAAAGACGCCTGTGACGGTCTCGACAATGACCTCAGCGTCCCGGACTGCAAAAAAGACGAGGGTGTCTGCCTGATTGTTAATTAGTGAGAAAAAACACGGAGTTTTTCAATGAGCATAGATTATGATCCAGTAGAAATTTATAGAGATGATGAAGAACTTCACGATCCGGAAGGCTCAAATGATCTTTTATCAAGGGACTTTTTTATTGAAAGAAGCCTTTATAAAGAAGGATCATATCCAGACGCGTTTGTTCCTTCTCCAATGGATCTCTGGCAAAAAAGTCGATATTTATATGGAAGGCTTGATCTAAAAGGGTATGCAATTTATCCAAAAGAAAGCATGCTCAAAGAAATTTCTTTGCCCGATGAAGAAGAGCCCCATTATTTGGTGGATTTTGTTGCAGATGCTTTTCAAGATTTTCGAAAAGAATATGTAAATTATCTGGTAATGGGAAGAATCGAATCTGAATCTGCATTTGAAGAATTTGTCCCGACTCGTTCATGGTCTTCTGCAACGGCCGAATATACTGCTTATATAAATACAGTAATGGATGTATTTGTTTTTGATTTCTTGAAACAAAATTCTTATTTTCCCGGAACAACTTATATGGATACCGAAGATATTGCTGATTTTCATGATTTTTTCAAAGCATTCATGAGATATGCAAATTTAACTTCTCATCAATATCCCATTACATTATGCACTTTTGTCAAATCAATAAACTGTTCTCCTCTATCCAGTGGTCTGATGATTGAATTGTCAGATGATTTGCATTCCGAAGATAATGTAAAATTTAATAAATTTTTAATGGATGATAATTTTCCTTTTTATGCCAATTTTGCTCAAAAGTTTGGATTTAAAGTAGATAAAAATGCCCCATGGCGTTTGATTGCTGATCTTAGGTCGCCGGTCATGGAAAAACGCATGGCAGAAAAAAATATAAAAAATTTAACACAGTTTTTTAATAAATATTATAATAAAGCCTATACATCAGATATTGATTTGTTGAAATCCTTGTTATTTGAGTCTTATAGAGAGTTTGTTTCTTCTAGTCCATCATATAATAGAGTTCAAACTGAAATCGATTGTGGGAATTATTCTGCTATTACAAAAAAACAAAGAATATGGGCCACAAAAATCAACAGAGAGATTTTGGCCCTTGGCGCCCTTGAAAAAAAATATTCAGAATTATTTTGGTTTGAAAATTATATCCGCTTGCGTTTCTTGGATATGGGGCATAAAAATATTGAGTCAAAAACTAAGAGCATAATGCGTCAAGTGGAACAATTGAAAAAAACACTTGACAAAAAAGCAAAACTCGTGTATATTAATAGGAGAATTTTGGCATGCACTCAAATGAGGCGAGTAGGAAAAAGTCCTTCTGGCCCCATGGGCGGTTCATCTTATTAATAAAAAGAGGTTTTTATGACTTTTCAAATCATCGATGATAAATTGGGTTGCATTGGCATTTATCATAATGGGGAACTTTCGCTGAAAAAAGAAATTCCCATGGAATTGACCAAAACATGGAATTATACAAAACATCTTGAAAGTCACGAAAAATGTGACATTGGGAAAGTTTTGTCTGGGGGCAAAACGCTTCAAGAAGCATGCCCATTGGAATTGAAACTTGAATTTGAGGTAATTATAGAGAAAATGAAGGCTTTTCAAAAATCTTTGAAAATTTCCAAAATTGATTCTTCGCAACATTGCATGATCGATCTTCTTCCATGGGGTTTCTTGAAAAAGTTTTGCGAGATCAAAAATAAGATCACAGATTATGTGTTTGCAAATTATGAAAAACCAAAAAACTATGAATTCATGCTTGATCTATCTAGAATGCTCGAAGACATAAAACACCAAAACATCAATATTAGCAAGGAAGCACTCCGTCCATACCTTTCAAAGCAAAATATACGCAATCTTTGGAAAAAAATCGATTTATTTCGTCCTCAAATCGCCTATAACCCCTATGGAACAGTTACAGGTAGGCTAGGGGTCCAACCCGGCTCTTTCCCTATTTTAAACATAGCGAGAGAGGCTCGCAGGGCTATCCTACCAACCAATGATTGCTTCATCGAGATGGATTTCAATTCAGCAGAGTTGAGAGTGCTTTTGGCATTAAATAATAAAGAACAACCTGAAATTGATATTCATGAATGGAATGCAAAACATATTTTCAAAGAAGATATGGATCGAGACGAAATAAAGAAAAAAACATTTTCTTGGCTTTATAATCCAAAATCTCTTAATAAATCTTTGGAAATGTGCTATAATAAGAACTATATCTTAGAAAAATATTATGATGGTTCTCATGTCAATACAATATTTGATAGAAAAATTGAATCAGATGATCATCATGCTTTAAACTATATTATACAATCAACAACTTCTGATCTATTCTTAAAACAAGCAATTAAAATTTGGAAGTTATTAAAAGGAAAAAAAACACATGTGGCTTTTACTATCCATGATTCTTTGGTGCTCGATTTCAACTTATCTGATAAAGGAATGGTCGAGGGATTATTAGAAGAATTTTCCAATACAGAATTGGGAAAATTTAAAGTGAACATTTCAGGCGGAAAAAACTTCGGTGAAATGAGAAAGATGAATTTGTGAACTATTTATCCTTAAAAGGAAACTTTTTCATATGAAAATGAAACTTATAATGGAAAATTGGAGAGGATTCACTGAAGAATCACCGGAGCCAATTTCAGAAAATATAGAAAATACGAATAATCTTCTCTTGGAACTGGACGATCTCAACGCGCGTCATGTTATGAGTTCTATTAAAAAAGTTCCTTTAAAAGATCGTCCCGGAAATGATATTTTCGGCGATAAATGGCGAATTGTTAAAGATTTTTCTTCTGAAGAAGATCTTACGATGAAATCGATTCATAAATTTTTAACAAAGAAGAATTATACTTTGGGGGCCAAATCCGAGCAGAAAGATATATCGTTTATTCCTCCCGGCGGCGGAGAAAGAAAAACAAAAAAAGAAATAAGATTCGATCTGCTTTATCGCGAGCCAGCAAGAGATCTCCCACAGCATGTATTGGACAAAATAGCCGCTGGAGAAATAAAAGCCCCCAAACGCCGCGAACTTTCCATTCAAAAAGCACTGGGAAAATTTAAAAAAGAATTGGGAGAAAAATACGATAAATGGGTCGATTTTTTGCAAAGTGAAAGTTTTGAATATTTTACAAAAGCAAAGCCCGGAGAACACGGAGTTCCTAGGCCAAATTACAAAGATTTTTTGGCCTCAGGATCTGATCAGTATGTGATTTATTCACGCCATCCAATTGATATTGTCCGGATGAGCGATTTTAAAAGTGTGAAGTCTTGTCACACTCCCGGCTCGAGCCATTTTGACAACGCCAAGAAAGAAGCATTAGGTAAAGGCGGCGCTGTCGTGCTTTATGTTCAAAGAAATCTTATAGATAAGTTTTTAAAAGACAACAAGATGACCATAGAAGAATATTTGGATCTAGATGAAATATTTGCCGATCCATGTCGTACATTAAAATATAAAAATCTTCCTGTCCCCTCTGGAAGAGTTCGGCTAAGAAATGCTATCGTAAAAACTGATTCATGGGACGCCTCTGTTTTGGTGCCTGAAAAAAGGCGTTATGGCCAAGTTCCGCCCGGGTCACTGAATCGTCTTCGGGCAGAAATTAGTGACTTGCAAAGTAAAAAAACAAGCCATTTCATGGATTTGATTTCGAAAAAATTGGGCCCGCAAAAAGAGAGAAAAGGAAAATTTCTAGAAACGATAAAAAAGGAATTGGCTGAACATCATTCGCGCCTCCGCTCGCAGGCGACAAGAAACCTTGAGAAGTTTCCGGGCTTAAAATTTTCTCAAAATGTTTCTATTGCGGAATTATTTTCTACCCGTGGAAGAGATGCATGGGATCACAAAAGAGAGTTCCATGCCGAATTTTCTAATATGTTTTTATATCTGCCCCAAGTATATAAGGACAAAGTTCATCTTTGGAGCAAACAGGAGGCCTCCTCCAAATTTGCTAGCAAGGAAGAAATAGTCCAATTTTTAAGTAAGGCATTTCGTACAGCATCTCATAAAAAACTTAGGTTGTATGGGAAAACTTACCATATGATCGACCAAACGATAGAACATTATAAAACTGGAAAACTCTATGGAGCGATACCTAAAATAAGTCATATTCCAGAGCATATGCTACTAGGCGATAACGAAATGGATGCTCTTAAAGAGATTTTCTTGTGGCAATTGGGAAAACATTTTAAAGCAACATCAAATCTCATCTATCATGAACATACTGATTATATTGAAATGTCTGACATTTTTACGGATATAGAGTTGTCAGGTGGCAAATATATTGACACAAATATAAAAACTTTATTTAATGATTTTTTGCTTTCTTCCTCGGTAATTTCGACGAACGAAGAAGGCAAATTTGCACATGACTGGGAAGATGAATTTGCAGTATTGCGTGACAGCGTATTGAAAGAATACTTGAAAGAGGTAGAGTTAGGATTTGATAGATTTATAAACAAGGATACGCTTAATAGACTTCTTTATTCAACTAGTCATCACCGTTATAGAGATATCTTGACACAGGTTTATTCTTTTATAAGCGAGGTTTCAAAATTTTCTCAAAAACACGCTAACAACACGGTGTTCTATGAAAACTACGACACAATTAGTAAATTGTCAAAAAAAGCCCGGGCAGTGCAAAGGGCCGGATTGGGATCTATTGGAGATGTTGTGAGAAATGGCTTTAACGTTAAATTTTACATAAACAAAATTAAAGAGATTGGTTTCGATGACATGCTCGGCCAGAGGTTTGTTATGTCAGGCGCCCTAACCGATGAGATAGTAATTGATGCTTACGAAGGGTTTATAAAACAAATGAAAACTTTGCCACCGGAACTTTTCTTTGCAGCAAAAGATTACTTTATGAATGTAATTCGACCTCGAGGGTTGGGGTATGATATGATGACTCCGGAACATATTCAAGCAATAAAAGATCATGCGGCTTATCTGGAAAGCAAAGGCGATGCACCAAAAGAAAAAAGGTACGCCAGCGGCTACGCACTTAGAAAAGGAGAGGCTGATGAAGAAGATGAATGGGTAGCGGGTGAACTTCCTCCCGGACTTTCCGAAAGCAAAAAGCCAAGAAAAAAACGAATTATTAAGATCAAGATCAAAGGTGGAAAATGAACATAATCGGCCTAGGACAATGTGGCTGTAATATTGCAAAATGTTTTGAACAATATCCACAATATGATGTATACTATATAAATACAGAAAAAGTTAAATCAAAAGAATATCTATTTCCTGAGCAACAATATTATAGCGAAAAAGAGCAGATTAATATAGGGAAAACATTCCTGATGCCAGAGCGAGATTCTCATGAAGAATATGAGGAGAATTGCCCTGATTTTACAAAATTTTTTAAAAAAGTAAAAGATGAGGTTCTTTTTGTTATAGGTGGCTCTGGAGCAATAAGCGGGGCATGCCTTAAAATACTAGAGTATTTAAAACATTGCGAAATCACAATTGCCTATATAAGACCAGAAATTATGCTTTTATCGGAGAAAAAAACTCTCCAAGAAAAAGTAGTTTATAATATATTGCAGGAATATACCCGATCGGGACTTTTTAAGGATATTTATCTTTTTTCTAATACCAAATTAGAAGAAGTTGTATCAGATATCACAATACTTAATAGATTTGACAAACTGAATGAAGTAATATCTTCTTCTTTGCATATGATAAATGTTTTTAAAAATACAAAACCAATCATGTCGACAATTTCTGAATTTTCGGATATTGCGAGAATTGGGTCCATCGGCAGTTTTGATTATGAAGAAAATTCAGAAATTTTATATTTTTCTCTTGACAACATATGTGAGAAATGTTATTATTATGCTATACCAGAAAAACAACTGAAAGAAGATACAGAATTATTTAGGAAGATAACGGAACAAATGAGAGAAAAAGCAGAAGATGAAATTAAAGTATCTTACATGATTCATTCAACCGACTATGATCATGCATATTGCTATGCAATATCTAAATCATCTCAGGTGCAACAATAATTTTTTTTAAAAAAGATCTTGACAAGTGAAGTTAAATTTGCTATAATGGTAGCATGTTCACACAAAAACAAACAAGGAGGAGAACATGAAGGCTTATAAAGCTACTTTTACAAAGAAAAATGGAGATGTTCGAACAATGACGTTCGCAAAACTCTCTGAACTGCCGAAAGGATTTTTAAAGGAATCGGAGGGAAAACCAAAGAATTTGAAAAAAGGTATGGAATTAGTATGGGATCTTAATGTCGGAGGATATAGGGTCTTTAACAACCAAACAGTAATTGGAAAAATTGAAGAGTTTGAAACAGAGTTTAAAGGAGAAAACGATGGCTATTGATTTGAAAAAAATGAGACAAAAACTTAACAACATTAAAGGAAAAGGCGGAGGTGGAAAAAATGTATTTTGGAAACCTCAAGACGGAGAGCAAACGATCAGAATTCTTCCGACAGAAGATGGTGATCCGTTTAAAGAATTTTGGTTTTATTATAATTTAGATAAAACACCTGTGCTTTGCCCAAAACGGAATTTTGGTGAAGATTCCCCTGTTCTGGATTTTGCAACTAAACTTTATCGAGAGGGAACACCAGACTCCATTAAAATGGCAAAAGATCTGTTTCCCAAACAGCGCTTCTTCAGCCCGGTCCTCGTCCGCGGCGAAGAAGGTCAAGGTGTTCGCCTCTGGGGATATTCTAAGACCGTATATGAACAGTTGCTTCAACTTGTTCTGAATCCGGATTATGGCGATATTACCGATACTGAGTCTGGTACTGATCTTGTACTTCAGTATGGCAAAGCCCCGGGAGCAATGTTTCCATCAACAAAACTGACTCCAAAGCGCAAAACTTCTCCTGCATGCAAGGATGGAGATGGTGACTGTAAGGGTCTTTTGGAAGAAATTCCTGAATTTGAAGGTCTTTTTGAAAGAAAAACAACTGCCGAGGTTAAACAATTGCTTGATCAATATATGTCCGGAGAGTCAGAGACTGAAAAATATTCTAAAGAAGAGAAAAAGGAGGAATCTACTGTCGATCAGGCTTTTAAAGATTTGCTGGGTGATGCTACTGCATAGGAGTTAAAATAATGGCAAAAAAAACAAGACCCGGAAAACTCAACATGTCTGAGATGAGGAAACTGATGAACAAAAGGGCCGGCCAAACTGTTGCGCACGATCTCAGAAAAGAAAATCCAACCTCTGTTAAGGAATGGATTCCAACTGGCTCTCGCTGGCTTGATTCTATCATTTGTAGAGGAAAGTTGGCGGGAATTCCAGTTGGAAAAATTACTGAAATTGCCGGCCTTCCGTCCACTGGAAAATCTTACATGGCGGCACACATAGCCGCTAATGCCCAAAAGATGGGAATGGATGTAATCTATTTTGATTCCGAATCAGCAATTGATCCGGATTTTTTGCAAAAAGTGGGTGTAGATTTGGATAGATTTGGATATGTTCAAGCAACAACAGTTGAATATGTCCTAAGTTCCATAGAGGATCTTATGGATTCAGGCAATAAGTTACTTTTTATTTGGGATAGCCTAGCGCACACTCCAAATGATAAGGATGTAGAGTCAAATTTTGACCCACAGTCTAGCATTGCTTTGAAGGCCAGAGTTCTTGCATATGGAATGCAAAAATTAACTGTTCCTTTGGCTAACACACAATGCACGTTTTTGGTTTTAAATCAATTGAAGACAAACATAGGCCATGGCCCCAATGCCAGAATCCAAGCAATGATAAACCCTTATACTACGCCCGGCGGAAAAGCGATGAATTATTCAGCGTCTTTGAGGATTTGGCTTACAAAAAGGGAGGCTAAGGCTGGCCAAGTTATTGATGAGAAGGATACTCGTATTGGCAATGAAATTAAAGCAACTATTAAAAAATCTAGATTTGGAACAGAAAATCGGAACTGTAATTTTAAAATTATATGGGCTGGAACAGATGTTGTAATTTTAGATGAAGAGAGTTGGCTAGATGCCATTAAAAGCTCTCATGCACTTACTAATGCAGGGGCATGGTATAATTTGAAAAGTTCATCTGGTCAAGAATTTAAATTTCAGGCAAAAAATTGGGTTGAAAAACTTAAAGAACCTGAATTCAGACAACTTGTTTTTAATATAATGGACGAGGAAGTTATTATGAAATTTAATTCCGATGGCGAGGGGGAAGCCTAGGGGAAAAAGGGCCCTTCGGGGCCCTTATTTTGGACACGTAGCTCAATTGGAAGAGCAGCCCATTTATAACGGGTAGATTGTAGGTTCGATTCCTACCGCGTCCGCAAAGCTCAGGCAGAGCATTAACACAAGAAAACACAAAGGAGAATTATTATG
>Ga0080013_1000856_pt1 | contig 41880 bp, 61 predicted proteins | sample ETNvirenome_6_85_FD_69236 | JGI IMG/M metagenome (GOLD analysis project Ga0080013, IMG submission 69236) | Marine viral communities from the Pacific Ocean - ETNP_6_85 (SPADES assembly) (version 2) | ecosystem: Environmental > Aquatic > Marine > Oceanic | place: Pacific Ocean | collected 2013-06-19 | reverse complement strand
GTAGTTGCCGGTGGACTAAGTGTTGCTGCTGACGCTATCGTTGGTGATGATGTGAAGCTTCTTTCTGACTCTGCTGTTCTTTCACTGGGTGCAGGTAGCGATGCTACACTTACTCATGATGGTACCACTGGTCTGACAATTGCTGCTTCACCAATCTCAATCAACTCAACTGGTGATCTGACTCTAGATTCTGATTCTGATATCGTCATTGACGCTGCAGGCGGAAATGTTGAATTCAAGGATGCTGGAACACTTCAGCTTACTCTTGACATGGATACAACTGGTGGTGCACAGATCTTAAAGCTCGGTGTTAATGGTGATCGACTTGCCTTTCAGCAGTTCGACGGAACTGAAGTTCTTGGTATTGAAGATGATGCTTCTCTCAAGATCGCTGGCGGTTTAGGCTCTGGTGGTGTTACAGTTACAGCTGCTGGTGCGCTTGCTGCTGATGGAGTTATCAAGACTGATGACACAACTGAAGCTACTTCAACAACTGACGGTTCTTTACAAACTGACGGTGGTCTTTCGGTTGCTAAGAGTGCAGTTATCGGCGATGACTTGGATCTACTTTCCAACTCAGCTATCTTCAAGGTAGGATCCGACCAACCTTTCACACTGACACATGCCAATTCTTCTAATACCCTATTGGCCTCTTCTGGTCACAGGTTAGCTTTTGGTGATGCTGGTGACTATATTTCTGGTGATGGGACCGACATTAGTATTGTTGGAAGCAATGAGATCAATCTTGATGCTACAACCATTGACATTAATGGTGCAGTTGATATGTCTAGCACACTTGCAGTCGCAGGTAACGCGACAATCTCAGGAAACCTTACTGTTCTGGGTTCAGCTACAGAAATCAGTTCATCAAATACAGTAATTAAAGATGCTCTAATCGTTCTTAACTCATCGTCTTACGGTGATGGAACACCAATCTCACAGGATGCTGGACTTGTCTTTGCACAGCCAAATCTTTCTAGAGCACTTTTTGTTGACCAGTCAGACTCACTGAAGTTCAAGTTTGTTACAACTTATTCATCTGGATCTGCTACAGCTGTTTCACCTGTTGGAAACGCAGTGGTTAGAATGGGTCGTGTTGAAGTTGATGATGCTAGCAACTACCTCCATCTTGATACAGATCTTAAGATGATTGCTGCTGCAGATATCATTCTTGATCCTGCTGGTGGTGATGTTAAGGTTGATGGTAATCTTCTACCAAATGCTGATGACGGTGGTGCCCTCGGTGCTGCTGGAACAGAGTGGGCAGATCTCTTCCTCAACGATGCTGGTGTAATTAACTGGAATAATGGTAACTCTACTCTTACGGGAGGAAGTGCACTACTAAACTCTAATGTTGCATTTAGAGCTACAAAGCTTGAGATTGACAGTGCTAGTGACTATATTGACGTTGACACTGATCTTAAGATCATTGCAGCTGCTGATGTTGTTATTGACCCTGCAGGCGGTGAGCTAAAGGTTGACGGTAATGTAGTTCCAAACAGTGATTCAGCTGACTCACTCGGTGCTTCTGGTACAGCCTGGGCTAACCTATATGTTGATGCAATTGATCTAAACGGTCAGGGTTCAATCAGCATGGGTGGAACAGGTCGTATTGATCTAGATGCCGATGATGATACTTCTATCCGCGCTTCTGCTGATGATGTCGTTACGTTTGAGATCGGAGGTTCTGATCTGTATATGATGAACTCAACAGGAATCAATATCACAGATGATAAGAAGCTTATCTTCGGTGCAGGTTCTGATGCGTCATTTGAGTATGATGAAGATGGTACAGACACATTGCTTTATGCAGGTGCAAGCTTAAGAATCAGCGATGATGTTAAGCTTGAGTTTGGTACAGGCGGCGATGCTTCATTCGAGTACGATGAAGACGGCAATGACGTTCTTCTCTACGCTGGCGCTCACATGAGAATCGGTGACGACATTCAGCTACAGTTTGGTGCTGGTGCTGATGCTGCTATCGAGTACGATGAGAATGGAACTGATCAACTTCGTATTCATCAGCCAGCTGCTGGTGTTGTTATTGCTGGTACCAATCCAAAGCTTGTCATCGGTGATGCCGGTGCTGAAGATACAATGGTCGTCTTTGACGGAAACGCTCAAGACTATCGTATCGGGCTAGACGATGGAACAGATATTCTAGAGTTTGGTGTCGGAGCTACTCACGGGTCTACAATCTCACTTAAGATGGATGCATCTCTTAACGTTGACGTTGCAGGACACGATGGTAGCGTAGGACTTAAACTTGGCGGAACTGTTGTGGGATCAACTGCAGCTGAGCTAAATGTGCTAGATGGGTCTGCAAAGTCTACATCTTCTATTACAATAGCTGATGCTGATGCACTTGTCGTTATTGATACTAATACAACTAAGCAAATCCCTGCTTCAGATATCTCAACATATGTATTTGGCAAGATTCAAAAGGCAACTTTCACAAGAACTGCTGCACTAAATGCTGATACAGATTTTGATACAGGTCTAGGTGCTTCGTGGACAAACGCTTCATGGACAGCACATGAAGTCTATGTCAATGGTCAGCTTATGCTAGAGGGAGCAAATGCTGCTGCAAATGCTGACTTCTATCCTGGGTCCAGTGCCGGAAACATTAAGTTTGAGTTTGCACTTCACATCGATGACGTTATTCAGGTAGTCCTTAGGGCTAATGCATAATAGTTCACGATAATTAGATAGAACTCTTTCAGAGGGACCCACATTGTGGGTCCCTCATTTTTTATAAATCTATAAACGATGGGTATAGTAGCTGTAAAATTAAGAGAGGTTTATTATAGATGTCAAATATTTCAATTGACGAGCTTTTGATCGACCTAGAGTTACAGCTATCTCATCAAAAACTATTGATTAAAGAGAGCTCAAAAACTTCTGTATTAAGAGATTTATTTTCTGAAATTAGAAAAAAATGTCTTGAAGAAATATCAAAGGCAAGAGTAGAAAATCCAGAAGCTGTCAGGCATATGGAGTCAATTTCAAACATTGTGATAAAGATAGTTTCAAATAAAATAGAAGCTGATCTTTTAAATGATCAAAAAATTAATGCTAAAATTACGCTACTAGATGAAATAATTACAAAGTATGCAGGTCAAAAATCACAAGAAAGACAGGCGCCGGTCGCTAGAAAAAATAGAGAAAGACCAAGATCTATAGGAACTAGACCGGTCAGCATTAAAGAAAAAAGAAATTTAGACAAAGTAGAAGAAAAATAGAGACATGCCAGTTAATCTTATAAAGACAGTTAACTTTGGAACTTCAAAAGCAGGAGTCTCTACAGTTGGATACAAACTGTATAACGCAACAGGAGTTCAAAGTGGAAGTAGAATTACATCTGATGTGGGCGAGGTAACATCTAATTCTGGAATATACTCAGCAAGTGTCCACCTAGCAGAAGGATTTACTGGATACGTTTTATGGGATACCGGAGAGTCAACACCGGTATTCGCTTCAGAAGATATCGATAACGTAATAAACACACTAACACTAGTGTCATCAAGTGTTGACTTTACAAAAGATATGACAGCAGGAAGATGGAAGCTTGATACAAGTCTTAAACAGATGATATTCTATAAGGATGATAATTCAACTGTAGTTGCAAGATTTGGAATGTCAGGCAGTGATGGCTCACCTACAGTTTCTGAGGTTCATGAGAGAAGAAGGCTATAATGACAATTATAGCAAAGGGATTTGGGTCTACAAGTTCTAATATTATTGGTCACGGATTTGGTCCAGACCCTGTAGTTGTAGCTGAGACTGTAGAGGAAATTACAAGATATGGTCGTTCGAGTAGAAAATTTGAGCCTCTATTTAGAGATCTAAATGTAGATAGATACAAAATAACAGCAAAAATTAAGTCAATTAATAGTATCATACTTAAAGATCATATAAGCGAAACAGTTGCCGGATCTATTGATAGAAATGAAAAATTTTCTATGAAACAGGCAGACAAGATTAGAATTGTAAAGACAAAGCCGAAAGAAAGCATATTTATTAAAGTTATAAAGATATTCAAGAGAGAGTAGTTATGCAGAAAATTGATCTTGACATAGATAAAGAAAATGAACTAGTGTTTAAGGTCTCTATAGAGGGAACCAAACCAGCTCGTCCTACAAGCAGATTTCTTCTAGAGTCAAAAGATTTTTCCATCATGTTTCCAACACAAAGCCATGTAGGAAATGAAGTTACAATATTGATACCGTGTATGGAGAAAATTCTTAAAGAAGGAAGCTATGTAGGGACACTAGAGGTCATAATAGATGATAGAGTGTTTACACCAATAAAGGTAGATACAAAGTTTGAAAAATCAATAAATGTTATGGCTGAATCTGTTGTCAATAAGCGAAAAGAGACAAAGGTTTCAGTAGACTCTGTAGTTGCTGTCAACAAGTCTAAAATTAAAAATCAAGCCAAAGATACAGGGACAATATCTGAAAATGTATCAAAAGCCTCTTCAGCTAGAAACGCACCAAGACAGAGAAATGGAGTAAGACCGCCACAGAATAAAAGAAATAAGATGTCACTGCTAGAGTCAAGAATAAGAAAAATTGCTCAAGGCAAGGGTGTAAGACTTTCAGAATCACAAGTTAAAGAAATAGTTAAGCAATATAGGCTAATAAGGGAGTAGAAAGATGATCTATGAAATCTATATTATATTTGCTGTATTCTTTTTTATATCAGCAGCAATAAGAATTGAAGAATGTCAGCTTGATTATAAAATGACAAGATCAAGAGAAGTAAAGGTATTACTTAGATCAAACTCTGAAAGGGCTAGAAAAAATCTATTACTATCTATTATTTGGCCAGTGATTGTCGTGAGGGCGCTTCTATCAGTTATTTCACACCTTAGATCTTTAAAATCTAAGTAGGCTATGAGTCAAACCGGGACTTTAAAGCGGTCTATACTTCTTGTCAAGTACCTTAAAGAGGAAGAAGCCCAGCATAGAAAAATATGTGAAGAAGCAAAAATTAACTTAGAATCAGAATTAAAAATGCTTCACTACGAAATGAACGTGTTTGATTTATCTTTTGATGGACAGTTTGAGACAGAAGGTGAAGGTAACACAGGCAAAAACAGAAAAGATATTGATACAGACTATCAAGAAATAGAAGAAGATAGGTCTATCATCACTAGACACCCTGGCTGGGTAAAAAAGATATTTAAGAAAATAGTGTTTATCACTCATCCAGATAAAATCCCAGAAAAGCTTAGCTCCAATATAAAGGAAATATTTTTAAACTCATATAGAGATGCAAAGCTTGCATTTGACATGCATGAGTATGTAGATCTTTCAATCATTGCATCAGACATAGGCATTGATATCAATAGTATAGCTGTGCATGATATGTCCCTGTTTAAAAAGAAAGAGATTGAAATTAGGGGCAAGATCAATAATTTAAAAAAATCAATTTTTTGGGTATGGGCACACTCGAATGAAGCGGATAGGAAAAAAATAATTAATGAGTTTTTAAATACGAGAGACTGGACGTCAAGACAGTCCATGAGAAAAAAATCTAGAAAGGGCCCAGGAAAACATCCTGGAAAATCTATATCTTGGGCAAGAAACCTTAATAAAAAAGATTAGTTACTAAATCTTCTTAATCTTGCAACACCGTCAACTATTGTAACATATGTTTTGTGCGTCACCCAGTCACCAGAATTAATATATGTTTTAATTTTCTCATCTTCATTCACCCAAATTATTGCTTCTGGAATGTGTGTATGGCCCATGATAAATACATCAATTTTTGGGTGATGTCTAAGAATGTGAATAATAGATCTTAATTTATGCTTTTTAATTTGAATTTCTGTCCACCATGTTGTGAAATCAAAGTTAAATGTAAATTCAAGAATGTTTTGAATCACAGATAGAAATTTAACAAAAATTCTATTATGTATAACTCCTTTGTCATATACGTCTCCGTGTTCTACTCTAAATTTTCTTCCACTTTCTTCAAAATCATATCTTTTCAAGAACTCTATTCCAAGAAGCTTTTTTCCAATAACGCCAACAAGACTTTCATCGTGGTTTCCAACAACATATATTATTCTTTTTGAATAGTCTATTGATGATAGAATTTCTAGACACCTTTCAGAAAACACGGGTATCTTTATAAAGTCAATAATATCTCCTGCAAGTATCAGTTCATCGTATGTTTCATTTTTTAAAAACTTTAATAGCTCTTCTGACTTGTAGAACTTTGTGCCAATGTGTGTATCAGAAATAACAACTCTTTTCACTTTATATTCCTTAATAGTAACTATATTATTTTTATAAGATGTAGTGAACTATGAAGTGAAAAATGATAAAATTGAATTGTACACACGAGAATATGTTGATTATTATGATCTATTAAGGAGAAAAAATGAACTACACACTTTCTAATGAAGCAATTGCACACGTTGCAAAGCTATTACAAATGGCGATACTAAGTGGAACTGACGTTGTCGATCACTTAAGAATGATGAAGCTTGATCAATCAAGTGAAGATGATTCAACACTTGTTCTTTCAGATGAGTATAGATCTATTTCTGATAAGCAGATAGAAAATATGCTTGGTAACATTGAAAATCTCAGTGCCCAACAATAGGAATTAATGTAAAATGGACAAGCTTGACGCTATGTTTGACCTAAGGGAGAGATTTATGGAGGCACTAGGTGAAAAAATTCCAAATGCCTCACCGACACTTCCATTAAACCTTAGTAAAAAACAGGATCAGCAATTTTGTAGAGACGTTGCACTGAAAGGCGTTGAGGAGATGTTTGAAGCCTTACAGCATCTTAAAAACTGGAAGCCGCACAGGGTGACAGAGGTTTCAGGATTTGATAGAGATAAGTTTCTTGAGGAGATGGTTGACGCTTTTAATTATTTCTTTTCTCTGCTTATTATGACTGGGTTTACATCAGAAGACTTCTTTAGAGAATATCTGAGAAAAGATGGCATAATTCATAAAAGATTAATTGACGGATATTAGTCTCACATGTAATTCTTTGGGTTTTGAATTATAATAAATTCAGGAGGTATTATGAGAGATTTAAGCTACTTCTTTAATCGTCAAAATAAATTTTCTAATCTTTTTTTCAAGCCTGAAGACATGGGTGATGAAGAGAGAGAAGAGATAACAAAATCACTAGCACTAGCGCTTCATGCTGAAGTTTCTGAACTAATAAGTGCAGTTAACTTTAAAGATCACAGACAACTTAAATGTGATGCTGATCCAACAAAGATATTGTATGAATCAGTTGATGTCTTTAGGTACTTAATTGCTATTTTAAATCTATGGAATATAGACCCTGATTCTGTTTCTGATGCCTTTGATGATAAAGATATGTTTCTTCACATGCGTCATGCGATAGAGTCACAGAGCTGGGACGGGCGACCTGTCCTTGTATTCGATGTAGACGATGTAATTGCGCACTTTAGGTCTAACTTTATTGACTGGCTAGAGTCAGAGAAGGGAGTCGTCGTCGACAAGGACTCTACTGAATATTATACTACAACAGAAGTAAAGGCTGTCGGACTAAATCCAGAAGAAGTGTTCGATGACTTTATTGCAGATAGAAATCTTAGAAATCTTACTGTAGATCAGGGAATTACAAATATCATAAATTATTTTTATGACAAGGGATGCTGGATTCAGCTTCTTACAGCAAGACCAGGAGACGTCCTCCAGTGCAAATATGACACCTATAGATGGTTAAGTACATCAGGTTTAAAGTTTCATAGAGTTGACTTTAGTGCAGAGAAATATAGGTGGCTAACAAAGTCTGAATACTTTGACTCTGGTCAAATTGTATGTGCAATTGATGACTCTGCAAAACATTCTGCTGAATATGCAAAGCATGGAGTTCCAACACTTTCACCTGTTACATCATACAATACTGAGCTTAAAGATGTAGATGGTGTTATGATGTACTATGGCCCAAATCAATTAAAGATTCTCATTGACACCCTTTTAATTAAGGGAAAGTTTATGTGAAAAAACGTTGAACAAACTATGATATCGGTGTAACAATCAATTATTAAAAGGAGATATAATGCCAATCAATAACGATCTTGAGCCCATTGAGCTTCCAATGGACTTAAAGTTCGGACAAGAACCAACTACAGAATTTCTAAACAATCTCAAGGCACTAAAAGTTGAGCTTGTTGATCACCCCACTAGAGACCAGGCGCTCAATGTTGCGTGGCAATATGTCAAAGCTACATGGGCAGATGATGCTAGTGATACAACTCCCAATAATGTGCCTATGCAAGAGATGTCTTCAAATCTCGAAGATGTTCTTTGCTTTAGAGCCCTACCGACGCCCATGGAGGTCCTTGGGTTTACATTTAAGCTAAGTGGGCTTTCCTTTCAGGAGGTGACACATATCATTAGGCATCGTGCAGGATCTTTTGCAGCCCAATGTACTGGTGATCGTGACCTAAGGAATGACGCAGCAGTAATTCCAGAGGCAGTTGAAAACTCTCCTGAATTTTTACAAAGATGGAAGAATATCGTCCAAGAGTCTAAGCAACTATATTCTGAAATGACAGATTCAAAGGCTGTTTCAATGATGGATGCTAGAATGATTCTTCCAAAGTGCATGACGTCTTTTTATCTAATGAGGCTAAACCTTAAAGATCTCCTTGGCTTTATTAAGCAGCGACAGGATATTCAAATTCAACCAGCTGCTGATAATCTTCTAGCGGCAATGATGGCAAAGGAGCTTATTAGAGTCTTGCCTGAAGCTTCTGCTAGAGTGGATTTTAACTCACCAGATATGCACTATATCAAAACGTTTAGAGTGAAAGAGGGTGATAAGTGGATCAGCAGGGGTACAAATCTATACTGGCCTGAACCGAAGAATGATAAGTTTGAGTATCACCCAGATGATACAATTTATCAGTGCAGAAGAGAGAAGATAAATGGCACAAATAGGCCAAGTGGTCCAACAAATTTTGAAAAAATTTGGAATGACACACTTGATGATATAAGCTCTATGAAAATTGTCTACAATAATTACATGAATGAATATAACGGAGAAAATAAATGAAAGCGTATATTGCTAGCTCCTGGTTTACACCTGCTGCATTTGAAGAGGTTGAAACAATAAAGACTATTCTTACAAAGCATGGTTTTGAATATTTTTCTCCCAAAGACTTTTTTGTTTGCCCACCGACAGCAGATCTAAAGACGCAAAGAGAGACTTTTGAAGGAAATGTAGAGCACATTCTTGGAAACGACTTTGTCATATGCAACACAAGAGACAAGGACATGGGAAGCATATTCGAAGCAGGTGTCGCGTTTCAGTCAGAGACACCGATAGTTTATTTCTGTGCAGGTCTCCCGAAGGGTGCAACATTTAATCTTATGTTAGCTCAGTCAGGAATAAAGGTTTGTACATCATTTGAAGACCTTGATCAATATCTAAGCTCATGTGCAAGTTCAGAGAGCCTTATCTTTGAACCGTACTATGGAAGCATAGAGTAAATGAATCAGGATTATTATGACTTACTGTGTGTTAAAAGAGAGTGCACACAAGATGAAATTAAAAAAGCATATAGAAGGCTTGCTATAAAATATCATCCGGATAAAAATCCTGATAATCCTGAAGCAGAGTCAAAATTTAAAGACGTAACAGAGGCATATTCTGTTCTATCTGATCCAGAAAAGAGATCCAAATATGACAGGTTTGGAAAAGAAGGTGTTCAAGGAGACTTTGGAACAATAAATCCAAATGATATCTTTGCACATTTTTCAAACATGTTTGGAGGCTTCGATCATATGTTTTCAGGCCATAATGCAAGAAGCATAGAAGGATCAGACATAAGCGTTCAAATGGCAATTTCATTAGAAGAAGTCCTCTCTGGATGTTCAAGACAAGTCAATATATCTCAAATAGCCCAATGTACAACATGTTCAGGCGATGGGTATAAAGATAGCGCAGACATACAAAGGTGTTATAAGTGTGCTGGGTCAGGAAAGGTTGTTACAGCAATCGCAGGCTTTATGAACATGACTAGCACATGCCCTAAGTGCTCAGGAAGTGGATTCATAATTAAAAATCCATGTAGTGTCTGCATCGGAAGCGGAAGGGAATCGCTAAATAGAGATATCAATATAAAGATACCCAAGGGCGTCTCATCTGGAAATACGTTAAAGCTTCAGGGAATGGGAAACAGGGAGCCTGGAACTACTAGGCCAGGAAACTGCTTTATTGAAGTAATTGTCTCTAAGCATGATAGGTTTAGCATAGATGGTCCAAATATTAATAGTAATATTAATATTTCATATAGTCAAGCTGTTCTCGGTACAACTCTAGAAATTGACGGAATAGAAGAGAAGATGAAAATAGATATCTCACCTGGATCACAACCTGGCGATGTTTTAAACATTCCAAACAAAGGTTTACCTATTGACATTGAGTCTAGTGAGAGAGGTCATCATAATGTAAAGATTGTCCTAACTATTCCAACTAATCCTAGTGAAGAAGCACTTGACTTAATAAGACAGCTTGAAAAAGTAGAAAAAAATCTTGAATAAATATACTTCTTTATTCATGTAAAAACAAAATATATGTTATAAAATTATCATAGGAGGCTGCTATAGTGTTTGATAAATTTTTACCACCAACTAGATTTGTAGGGCTACACGCCCACGACGGAAGTTCAGTATATGACGGACTTGGATATCCAAATGAACATATTGACTTTGTCTTAGGCAATGGAATGGATGCATTTGCCCTAACAAATCACGGGCACATGAACTCTGCTGCACATGCACACAATTATGCTAAAAAGTTAAAGAATAAAGGCATTGGATATCGCCACATCTATGGTTGTGAGTGCTACTTTGTAGACGACCTTGGAGAGTGGGAAAAAGACTATAATGAGTATAGGGAGCAAGTTCGTTTAGAAAAGCAGCTTCAAAAGAAATCAAAGAGTGAAATATCTGAAGGCGATGAAAATGACGGCCTCGTTATTGAAAATGAAGATGAGTCAAAGGCAGAGAGGGGAACTTATCCATCTTGGAAGAAGCGGTACCACCTAGTCGTTCTTGCCAAGAACTATAAGGGGCTGCAGAACCTCTTCAGATTGGTCAAGAGATCATACAAGGAGGGGTTCTATAGGTTTCCTCGTATAGACTACAAGATGCTCAAGGAACATTCTGAAGGGCTTGTTGTATCCACAGCTTGTGTTGGGGGAAGGCCGTCCGGTCACATCTTTCAGCATTTTGAGGGCAAGCGATTTGATGAGCTAACACCAGATCTAGTAGATGATCCAGTAGTGCTTGGTCAAATTATGAGAAAGCTTGAGAATATGACAGATAGATTTGTTGATGCCGTAGGTGAAGAAAACTTCTTTCTTGAAATTCAATTTAATGACCTTGTCGCACAAAATCTTGCAAATAGATGCCTAATTAAGCTTTCTGAGAAAACAGGCGTTCCCCTTCTTGCAACTGCAGATTCACACTATTGCAGTCCAGAAAAGTGGGAAGCAAGAGAGATGTATAAAATGCTTGGAAGAATGGGTGCCCGTGGCGGCGAAATGCCTAAGCTTCCAAGCAAGGAAGATCTAAAGTGTGAGCTATATCCCAAGAATGCACAGCAGATGTGGGATGAATTTGGAAAGAGCTATGCTAAATATGACTTCTACAAAGGGAGCGAAGAAGCAGTCCGTGAGTCTATTCAGAGATCCCATGGGATTGCGTGGGATATGTGTGAAGAAGTCTGGTTCGATGGATCAGCAAAGCTTCCAAACTTCGGAACACCTGAGAAACCTGCGTTTACTCAGCTTCTTGAACAAGTGAAGCAAGGCATGATCAAGGAAGGTCTTCAAGACAATCCCGAGTATGTTGAGCGGATCAAAGAAGAAATGTCAGTTATTAAGAAGCTAGGCTTTGAAAATTATTTCTTGACTCTTACAAAGGTATTTGAAAAATCACAACACAGAACGCTTCTCGGTCCCGGTAGGGGTTCCGGAGGTGGAAGCTTAGTAAACTACGTTCTTGGAATTACTCATATCGATCCTATTCAATATGGGCTTCTATTTGAGAGGTTTCTTGGAATTCACAAAGCATCCTGGCCTGACATTGATTCTGATGTGGGTGATAGAGATGTTCTTATTGATGTTTCTCGTGAGCTATTTGGTGAAGATGCTGTTATACCAGTTTCTAATTTTAATACATTAAAGCTAAGATCTCTTGTCAAGGATATCTCTAAGTTTTATGGCATACCATTTGATAAGATAAATGCTCTGACTGGGCCACTAGAGAGAGAGGTAATGCCTAGAGCCATGGGAGATCATGAGGAAAAGTCAACATACGTTCTTTCTCATGATGACTGTATGAAGTACAGTGAGCCATATCAAGAGTTTATGAATGATAATCCTAAGATTGCAGAACACGTCCAGTCTCTTTTTATGGAGCCGAGATCAATTGGTCGACATGCCGGAGGCGTCCTGGTCTGCCCAGACCTTGAAAGCACCATGCCAGTTATAAAAGTCAGGGGTGAGCTGCAGACGCCGTGGTCAGAGGGGATGAACTGGAGGCACCTTGAGGAGAACGGCTTTCTTAAATTTGACTTCCTTGGGCTTGCTACTCTTAAAATGGTTGAAGACTCCATCAGGCTTATTTTAAGAAGTCAAGGCGTAGAAAACCCTACATTTGATGATATAAATAAATTCTTTGATGAAAACTTAAATAGCAGATTTCACAAGATGGACGATCAAAAGGTCTGGGAATACGTCTATCACGGTGGAAGATTTGTTCAGGTCTTTCAATTTACAAATACAGGCGCTAGAAAGTTCTGTGTTGCTGCAAAGCCTAGATCTATTGAGGATCTTGCTACAATCACAGCAATCTATCGACCGGGCCCGCTTGCAGCAAATGTTCATAGGAAGTATGTTAGGGCTGGTGAGAATATTGAAAACATCACATACGATCATCCTGTCCTTGAAGAGCTTCTAAGTGAAAGCAGAGGGTTCGTAGTATTTCAGGAGCAGTTTATGCTTATTGCTCAAAAGCTTTGTGGATTTGACAAAGGTGCATCAGACAAGATGAGAAAGACACTTGTCAAGAAGTCTCTTGATATGAATGATAAAAAGGCAAAAGAGCGTGCTGACCTTAGAAAGAAGTTTATAGGAGGTGCAGTTAGCCTATCTGGGATGCCAGAAGATAAAGCCACTAAGCTCTATGAGACCATTGAGGCATTCTCAGCATATGGGTTTAATAAGTCTCACGCTGTTGCATATGCTGCTGATTCGTATTACTCTGCATGGCTTCACACATATTACGAAAAGGAATGGCTTGCAACATGTCTTCAGACGTGGAATGGCTCACCAAAATTTGCAAAGATCATAGCAGAAATTAAATCTCTTGGGTATAAAATACTGCAGCCAGATATTAATACATCTTCAGATGTATGGGTATACAGTGAGAAAAGAGAGGGATTTGTGCCTCCGCTCACAGCTATTAAAGGTGTTGGGGACGCAGCTGTTTCTGAAATTATGGAAAATAGACCATATGTGTCTATTGACGATATACTGTTTACTGATGATGGAAAATGGAAGCCATCTAAGCTAAATAAGACAGCATTTGACTCTCTTTGCAAGGTTGAGGCATTTACAAGCATTTCAGAAATGTCTAAAGGAAGTATTCAAAATCATAGACAGCTTCATGATATTATAGTTGGAAACTACGATCAATTGAAAAAAGGTAGATATGGAATGACAAAGACTGCACACAAGAGACTTCTTAAGACGCAGGCTAAAGTTGAGGAGTTTATTCCAAAGCTTATTGTTGATAATTACGGATCTCCTGACTGGTCTAGAACTCTCAAGATTGGCTTTAGCGTAGACCTAATGTCAGGTGCTGATGAAACACTAGTTTTTCCTCCAGCCATAATGGAGAAGATCAATAAGTCAGAACTTAAACCGATCACAGCACTATCTGGAAAGGCAAAGGATGTTGTCTGGTTTTGCATTCAAGAGATAAATGAGAAGAAGACAAAGAACGGAAAGGTATTTTATAGAATGCGAGTTTGTGATAATAATTCTGAAAGCTGTTGGCTTCGTGTGTGGACTAAGTTTAAAGAAGTTCCTGATCCGTATACTATATGGCTAGCAGAAGTTGCATCTACGGAGTCATGGGGCTGTAGCACATCTTCATATAAAATGAGAAAGATTAATGTGTGAGACAATATAATGCTAACATTTCCAATCAATATGATTTCAATAGAAGGTCCAGACCTTTCTGGAAAGACCACTTTGATTAATGACATCCATAAAAAGACAAACTATAGATGGCATTTAATGGACAGATCAAAGATGTCCAGAATGATATTTGCAAAGATGTATGACAGAGATGTCAATCAGACATCTAGAGAGTTTTATGAAGAAGTTAGCAATCTAAATAACAGATATGTTTTTTTAATGCCTACCTTTAATGTTCTCAAAGAAAGATATAGACATCGAGGGGATGAGATTCACACAATTGATTCACTTAAAGAGTCATATGATCTATTTTTTAAAGAGTTTTCTAGGTTACCTGTTCTTTCAAATGTCTATGGAATTATGAATGGAGCATCTAACAGACTAAGCAATATGGTTATTGATTATCATAACTGCATTGAAAGACACCTTAGTCTAAGTGAAATCTATGGTCAGGTTCAAAACTTTGTTAATCACTTTCCAAATAAAGAGTGTAACCAGCTAACGTTTACACTTCATGATGATGGCGCTTTTAAAGAGTCAGATATAGCTGCTATGAGTGAAAAGTCAGAAAAAGAATATTACCATCACATCTACGAGACGTTGATTGACAAGATAGATGACGAGCAGGCAGGAAAAAATCCGTATGAAAGAAAAGAAGGAATAGATTCCAGAAGATATGTGTTCACAGAAGACACTTGTATCTCAATGATTCATATTCTCAATAGGGACGGTATACTAGATATAAGATTTGTCTGTAGATCAACAGATATAAATGGCAAGTTTGAGCATGATTTAAGGTTTCTATACTTTATAGCTTCAGAATGTTGGAGCATGCTCGGTGAAGGATGTAATTTCTGTAGAATGCACTTCACTTTAAACTCTGCTCACATTCTTGAGTAAAATATAGTGAGGTGAGAATATGAAAAAGAGAGCATTAGTTACCGGTGGATGTGGATTCATTGGTTCAAATTTAACAAAAGAGCTGGTATCCCAAGGCTGGACCGTAGATATCGTAGATAATATGTCAAATGGACATCTTGAGCTATTAGAGGGATTAAAGTTTAGAGTGATACCTACATCAGGTTTAATTTCTGAATTTGACAAGCAGTCAAATAGAAAACAAAGTACTGTCTTAGTTGCACAAGATGACTTTGATTCCCAAGGAATAATATATGAAATATCTCAGAGGAAGTACGATGTTGTATTTCATCAAGCAGCAATACCGCGAGTTTTATTTTCTGTTGAAAATCCCGCTATAACGACAGGAACAAATATTGCTTCAACAGTTACCCTCTTTGAGGCATGTATTGGAAATGTTAAAAGAATTGTCTGGGCATCTTCTTCTTCTGTATATGGTGGTGCAGATCTAATGCCCACCCTAGAAACCCAGCCGAAAGATCCCAAGTCACCATATGCTTGGCAAAAATCTTCAATTGAAGAGCTTTCAAAAGTTTTCTGTAACCTTTATGACATTGATATTGTATGTCTAAGGTACTTTAATGTATTCGGTCCCGGTCAGTATGGAAACTCTCCTTATTCGACTGCTGTCTCTGCTTGGTGCAATGCAATTTTAAATGAGCTCCCGCTTAGAAGCGACGGCGACGGAACTCAATCCAGGGATCTTTGTTACATTGACAACGTTGTTCAGGCAAACATATTGACTGCAAATAGAGTTGAAAATTTTGATGGGCAGTGCTATAACATTGCTTGCGGCGATAGGACTACAAACAATCAAATCCTTAGCTTCTTTAGGAATAGATTCTCTAATTTAAATGTAGTAGACGCTCCGTGGAGACCGGGCGATGTCATGCACACTCAGGCCGATATTACAAAAGCAAAAGAAGATTTCGGCTACAACCCTTCAGTGAGAATTTGGGAAGGTCTTGAGAAAACAATTGAGTGGTGGGGATTAAAAAAGTGAGCAAAGCAATCTGGAAAGGTCACTCAAGCAAGCATATAAAACCGTGGGGGACAGAAGTCTCATGGACAGCACCAAATGCCCATGGAAAAATTTTAACAATCACATGTGGAAATAGAACAAGCTTTAAGATGAACAAGGTTAAAACTGAGACACTTTTTGTCGTTCAGGGAAGAGTATCTATTGACTGTGCTGACCAGGGCTTTTTTAGAGATCCTCCAAACTATCCAATGAGAAATATAGTTCTTTCTCAGGGAGAGTGCTTAAATGTTCAATCTGAATGTCCCTATAGAATAACAGCAGAAATAGATTCAATATTATTTGAAATAGGTGACACACAAAATGATCATGTTGATAGAATTATGGACGATTATGGAAGAGAAGATAATTCTCTTGCACACCTTGCAGAGGTAATAATTGAGAATTCCTGAATTTATTATTTTTACTGGACCGATGTTTGGATCTAAGACAACTAGGCTTCTTGCGACGCTTGATAGATTTAGATATCAAAATAGAAATATTATATGTTTCAAGCCAGCGATGGATGACAGATATTCTTCAGGAGAAATCTGTACACATTCAGGCGGGAAAATTGGTGCAGTTTGTGTAAAATCTGGCGAAGATATATTAAAATACTTACAGGATAAAGAAAATATTCAAGTTATTGCTGTAGATGAGGCTTTTATGATAGATGGTTCTGCATCAGCGCTTATTTCTCTATTTAGACAGGGAGTAACCATCGTTGTATCTTCGCTTCAGCTTTCAGCTAGCGGAAACGTTTTTGAAGAAGTTAGAGATATGATGCCGTGGGCAACAAAGATTGAAGTCTGTCCTGCTGTGTGTCCAATTTCCGGGCATGATGCCTACTATACACATAGAAAGCTTTCTGGTCTTGATGAGATTACAGTCGGCGGTTCTGAGCTTTATGAACCTAGATCATGGTTTCATCACAGTTTTATGAACCAGTCAAAATAGATATTGATGAATTTATTATTTCAAGTGAGTAAAAAATGGTTGAACCAAATAGTGTGAATTGTGTTATTTACCATGCTAACTGTACCGATGGGTTTGGTGCTGCATATTCTGCTTGGAAGCTTTTAGGTAATCGCGCAGAGTATCATGCATGTAAGCATGGAAGCCCCCCTCCTGATGTCAAAGGAAAAAATGTTGTAATATTAGATTTCTCGTTTAATAACTCAACAATAAAGGGCATGATCGAAGAAGCAGAAGCTCTTTTAGTCATAGACCACCACAAGTCTGCGATGGTAGAGCTTCATGATATTTCAAATACCCACTTTGATATGACTAAGTCTGGAGCAATGCTTGCTTGGGAATATTTTCACCCTGGGAAAGAGCCGCCAAAATTTGTTCAGTACATTCAAGATAGAGATTTATGGAAGTGGGAGCTTGCATATTCTAAAGAATTTTCAGCTGCATTTGATATGATCCCGTTTGAGTTTGAGGAATTTGAAAAGTTTGAGGATGATTCAGTATTTGATGATGCAGTAAAGCGAGGCTCATACATCTTAGCATATAGCAAGACAGTTATTAAAAAAGTTTGTGAAAAGGCAACAGAAAGAAAGTTCAAAGGAATGAAAGTCATGGTCGTTAACTCATCTCACTGGATGTCAGAGATTGGAGCAAGACTTGCACCAGATTGTGATTTTGCAGTTATATGGTATTATGATCACCAAGACAGGGTTAATAAAATAAGTCTTAGGGCGTTCCACGACACTGTCGATGTTTCTGAAATTGCAAAAGGCTTCGGCGGCGGCGGTCATAAAAAAGCAGCAGGATTTCACATAAGCGGTGAGCTTTGTGTTGATGATATCTTTGACCCTGAGGAGGAAAATGAACCTGAAGATCCTGTTGATACATCTGCAGCAAGAGAGGAGCTTAAGAAGATTCAAAGTGCACTTGATGAAGAGAGTGATAAAGAGGCAGTTGCAAAAGTTGAAGAAATTTTAGATAAAATTGAATCATCAAAAGATGAAGAATGAAGCATATAATAAGAGAATCTTATGAGACCCACATGGAATCAAATATGGATGAAGTTTGCCCATTCAATAGCAAGCAGATCTATAGACCCTAGACATCAAGTAGGTGCCGTAGTTGTCACTGACGACAATACACAAGTTCTCGCAGTAGGATATAATGGCAACTACGTTGGCGGGCCAAACTGCGTTGAGTCATTAGAGCCAGGTGAGTCTGGAATGATACACGCAGAGATAAATGCGTTGTTGAAGATGGATTATAACAACTATAAAAATAAGATAATGTATGTTACACTAAGTCCGTGTAGAATGTGTGCAAAAGCAATTGTTAATTCTGGAATCTCTACTGTAGTGTATGATGAAATATATAGAGATACAACGTCTTTAGAAATCTTAAAAGATGCCGGAATAGAAATTGTTAAGTTTATCTCACAAGAAGATAATTAAGTATATGCATGGGAGGACAAATCGTGCCCACTATACTTAGCTCAATAGACATAGAAGACATGATTGACAAAGAGAGAGATCATCTTGGTCTTTCTGAAAATTTTCCTATATTTTCTACACTGGGAAAAAGAAAGAAGCCGCTTATATCAAAGGGGCTGAAAATAAAGCATGGAAATACTGGATTAACGTATACATGCCAGAAGCTAATGAAAGATAAGGAGGACGGCAGCCTTATAATTATAGCAATTAATGATGGTGATGGATCACCTCTTTCAATTCATCACAGTGAATTTTCTGACTATGAGAGGGTTTAAGGGTGTCTAAATTTACTAGAAAAGATTTAAGTGAAAATATAATAAATTCACTTGGAATAGAGCAAGAAGGTAAAGTTCTAGCAGAGTCATATGTTGCTCAGCCCAAGAAGTTTAATTTATCAACAGAGCTTCTAAGCAAGGCAAACAAGAATAATCATGTTGAGCTATATCATCAGTATATAGAAGATTTTAATAGAATTAGTGCTGAGCTCGATACAGCTGATAGATCAAATGCTGGATCTAATAACTCTGAGTATAGAGAATTAAAGAATGATGAAACATACAATATGAATGCAATATATCTGCATGAACTTTATTTTTCAAACATCAGCGACCTACACAGTGAAATAGGGATGGATTCAATTGCATATATGCGACTCTCAAGAGATTTTGGAAGCTTTGATGCATGGCAAAAGGACTTTATAGCATGTTGCACAGCATCAAGATGCGGATGGGCAATAACATATTTTAACACATATCTACAGCGATATATGAATTGCTCAATAGATCTGCACAGCGTTAATGTACCGTTTGGAGCATATCCAATTATCGTAATGGATGTATGGCAGCATGCATACTATAGGGATTATTTAAAGGATGTAAAGACGTATACTTATGCAATGATGAAGCAGCTTGATTGGAATGTAATTGGAAAACGCTTTCAAAAGGCTGAAAAAATTGCAAAGTCAATAAGGGTTTAATTTAAATGAGTCTGTCTATACAAGAATTAAGAAAAATAATACGTGAGCAAGTCTCTGAATTTGATCCTGATATGCCGGGACAGCCTGAGCAAGATGTCTCTATGAGTAGGGCAACTACGAAAACAAGACTTGCAACAGATTCAGTAGATGATCAAATAGATTCTTTTATCATTAGATTTGAAGAAGCTTCAATAGCCTCTGCTGATGAGGTGATAATGGAGTCTTTAATGGACTTATCATTAAGTGCACTTATAGCTGAGCAGGATGAAGGCGGAGAAGAGGAAGAAGAAGTATCACCACCTACAGGAAGTGAGAACGTAACTGTTGATAAACCTGTTGAAGTAGTACCGAAACCCCCGCTTAACATTGACGCATTTTCAAAAAGAGTTGCAAGACTAGCGCTGGGCTATAGAGTCCAGCTTGATGTGCCTACAGTAATAGTAAATAGGGCGCTTAATTTTCTTAAAGACAATTACGACAAGGCACATGTTGTTAAAATGAAAGAGGTGCTTGAAACACAATTTGACTTCAACATAGATCCACCTCGTGATCCAGTGGGTCCAGAGGGTGGGGGAAGGCCTGCAGCGCTAGGTGCATTTGGAGAACCAGAAGGGTTACCTGCTACCGGGGGTGGCGACTAAACAATGGGGATGAGATATGAGTGATAAACTTATAAACTTTGAAACAAAAAAATCTGTTCACTTTTCACTCACCAGAGAGACTCATTCTTATTTTAGAATAGCTTGCTTCAAGAGAAGCCTATCTATGCAGGAGGTTCTTGAAGAGTTTGTTCAAATGATTGCAGCAGAAAATCCAGATATGATTGATTTTCTAGATGATCTTCAGGGAAACAAGAGAAGCAGAAAAATAGAAAGCCTCTCAGAAACAGATGCTGAATCTATATTTAGTGTTATAGAGAGCGATAATCCGCTCTCTTCGGAGTAACTGTGAAATTCTTTAACTTTATTAGAAATTTTTGGAAATTTTTTTCTCTTAAGCATGAAGAGTTTTCTGTTCTTATTTCCTATATTTCTAAAATAAAGGATGTCAATGATAGAGTTGATAGGCTTTCACTAACCGCTGAGATGCAAAGCAACGTAATTGCACAAATGGCTAAAAACCAATATGAGATGGCAACTCTTCAAAGCGACCTTGTTCCCGGAAGCAGTGTTTTAAGCGAAATTGAAAATAGCATAAAAACAAATGCCAAGTCTGGAAATGTATACATAATTGATAAAGATGATGATGATGATATATTTCACTAAGGAGAGAAGTTATGGGTGATGATGAAATTGTTATGAAAGAGGCGCTTGCTTTAGCTGAGGGCCAAAAGCTCGGAATTTTAGATAAAATAATGGGCAGAGTTATTTCACGAAAGTTTTTCGTATTTTTGACAGCAACTGGGCTGCTAGCATATAACTTTTTAGATGCTGATACATGGGGAATGATCGCAATGATATATATCGGCGGTCAAACAGTCATTGACGCTGCTATCTCGTGGAAGCATGGAAAGAATGGTTGAAGATGCTAACATGGCTAAAGACAAAATACTATCTTAAAAAATCCTGGGTGTGGATCAAGTCACACTGGGAGCTTGTTCTAGGTGCTACTCTAGTTGTTTTTGTGTACATAACTCAAAGAGCAAAAGCTAGTTCGATGTCAAAAGTTCTGGAAAACTCTAGAAAGCTTCATGAAGAAGAAATGAATTCTCTTCGTGAAATTCACGAAAGAGAAAAGGAAGATCTTAAAAAAGCAGAAGCTAGAATGATAGAGGCAATGAGGCTTGTAGAGCAAGAATATGAAAAGTCTAACAAAGAGCTTGACAGCAAGAAGAAAAAAGAAATCGAGTCCCTAGTTAGAAAAAATAAAAAAGATCCAGATGAAATAACAAAAAGACTTTCAGAAATTACAGGGTTTGAAATTCACGTGGAGTAAAAAAATGATCTTAAGATGTTTTCTAATTTTTATCTTTTCTTCGATGCTCTCACAGGCTGCGCTAGCAGACGATGAGGGAACAGCTAGAATTGTGTCAATTGAAGAAGGTGATGTTGCACCGTTTGATGGGACTTTATTTAGTACAAGAGCTGCTGCAGATATATTGGTACAGCTAGAGAACCAAGATGCTGCATGTCAGATAAGAATTGATAGAGAGGTAGGCCTAAGAGAGGCTGAACTAAATCTACAAATAGAGAGGGCGACAATTTCACAAGAGGCTTGTGAAGAAAGGTATGATATGCACATAAACCTTAAGCGAGAAGAGATCAACTTTCTTTACGACAGGCTAAGGAGATCATCAGGAAATAAGGATGCAATCTGGTTCGGTGTAGGGACTGCAGCTGGAATTGGAGTAACAGCACTCTCTGTGTGGATCTTAAATTCAATATCTACATCAGCAAATTAAGACCTACGTGAATATTTATCACTGAGGGACGTGTTTAAAATGAATATATCAATTAGCAAATCTGCTCTAAGCGAGTTTATAAGAGAGTCGCTTAGGGAGGAAAGAAGCTTTCATACAAAGAATATTGCAGAAATTCCTGCAAAAGAAGAAGAGGAGCCGATAGTTCCACAGGAGCAGATGTCAGTACAGCTAACTGTAGACGCTCCTCCAGTAGAAGATCCTGAATTTGTTCCGGCATCAATTTCAGAATTAGCACACGCAGCATCTGTCATAGCTAGAGAAACACCCCAGACTCAAATTGAATTCTTCTACAGAGAGCTTCATAGGCTTTTAGATAGAGCACTTGACAGAGAGGAGCATAAGCGTCTTAGGAAGTATGAAGATGACACAGGAATAGCTACACCGGAGTATGAAAAAGTAAAGCTTGATGATGACCTTAAGGGCGTTGACAAGGATATAGAGTCGATTATGGAGTCAATTAAGAATACTCTATTAGAGCAGGATAGTGAGGTAAAATCCTACGGCGATACCTGGGAACCTGAAGAAGACTGGGAAAAGGAAGAATGGGAAGAGATCGAGTCGACTCCGCTGGAAGAGAAATTGATTAAAAGCGCCACTGATGAGATCATCAGCTATCTAAAGCCAATAGTAGGAGATAAGACTGTGATAAACCCGTTCAGCGGAACAGCCGGTCAAAAGTCTCGCGGGGGATTGGAGACTTTTATCTCGCTAGGCAGCTTTCTCGGTCCTGAGAAGGTGGATCCAGCCATAGCTCAGATCTTTAGCAAGTACAGTCTCACACCAGAGCAAATTAAGATAGTCAGATACGCTGTGACTCAGGAGATGATGAAGTACAAAATGCACAAAGGTGAGAATCTCCTTCAGCCCTGGACAGACACCAACTGGTGTCCATCTCAGCTAGCATTGAACCAGGCTGCTGATCAGATAGCCCTAGGCTTGATGAGAGGTAAAAAAGATCCAGAAACCAAAGAGTGGATTGTCGAGCCGATGCCCCCAGAAGATGCTGCACACTATTTAATTAAAAGATCTGAATGCCTTGATCCCGAAACTGATCAGGGTGAGATTGACGCGCATCAAGAAATAGCGATGATGATACTAAATAAGCAGGGTGCTGCTGAAGAGCTTCGTGCAAGACTAGAGGCAAAGAGAGAAGTTGAGGCATTAAAGTCTCAAGAGATAGCCCCAGCATCAAGAGCAAAGGCAGCAAAGGAAGCTGGGCTTGTTGAGAAAGATCTTTCTGACCTCTGGACACAAATTGCAAAAGAGGAGGGATTTGCATCAGCAGCAGGAGCAAGGCAGTTTGCATTTAAGCCCATGGTCAAGTACTATAGGGCAGCAGCAACAATACCCCCTGAGCTTCTTGATATGATCATATCTAAATCATATTCAAGATTTAGTAGAGAGATCCGTAGACAAAATCCTGGGGCCAGAGTAACTAGACTACCCAAGACCTCTCCGGAGTTTAGAACATATTTTAAATTAATATTCTTTCAACCCTTTGTCAATGACTTCTTAAAGGTGTGGAAATCTCAAGTAGGCGCCATACTTTCAGAATTGGGTATTCAGGATCCTAAGCAAGTATTTGCAAAGATGTTAGTTGGTGAGACTAGTCCAAATTCAAAATCTGCTAAGGCAAAGATCCTTTCTGCGATGACACTAAAACAATTCTCTACTGCCCTGGAGATGTCTCGTGAATGGGCTGCAGATCCTGTAAACTCTATTTCTCTTTCACAGCATTATGCACAAAGAAATGAGGACAAGACAAAGGTAGCCAACGCTGTTAAAAAGGCTTTAAGTGAGCCCGAGCGCTAGGTATAATAATTGTGAGGCATATAGATGAAGACACTTTTAGAGGTTGTTAATTATAAAATTCTTTCTGAAGATGCTGAAACACCTATGAGAGGAATTAGCAATATTCTTGGAAACCTTAAGAGCATTTCTAATGAAGCTGTCCCTATAGCAGCAGAAAAGTCAGAATGGTCTGTGCTGTTAAATCCCGAACGTCTTTCTAGAATATTTGAATTTAATGGTCTAAGAGAAGTTAAGGATTTTGTAACTCATCTAATTTTTGAACAAGAGGAGATGGGGCATCATGCAAAGATTGTAATAGAGAATACATCTGTTACAATTGAAACATACACACATAATATTGATATGGTGACAGAGCTAGATAAAGAGATGGCAAAGTTTTGTGATGACCTGTATAGAGATGTAAAAGACTTTTATATGACCGATGAAAGAGAAGATCATGACGATTATGATGAGTGAATCTTTAAAAGAGAGATTAGATCCAAATATTTTTATTCAAAAGGATGACATGCTTCAGTCATTTTGTCTAAGCATAAGCTGCAATAACGGTGAATTTAACTGTGATATTTCATCTATTTTAAGAAGTAGAGAAAAGATAAAGATCGCATTCTTTTCAGAGAGGAGATTGACTTCTCTTCTTATGTCAAGAGAGTTTTCACTAGACCTATTAATTAAAGATGGATCTAGCAGTATATTTGAAATAGGAAAAATAACAAATAAAGATTGTGAGCTAGAAATTGGTGTAGGGCCGGTTGAGTCTCATGTTTCTATTATTATTGACTTTGAATCAAATATTTAATATGTGATGGAGTATTAAATGTCATTTAAATTTAAATTTGATAAATTTATCAAAGATATAGCAAAGAGAGAAGATAATTCCAAAGTTATGCCTGAAGAGCAGAGAAAGGTCGTAGAGGAAACCCCGCAGAGAAAATACAATAGGCTCTATAGAGAACGGTGGCAGAATTCCATAAAATATGGGAGAAAGAAATGAATACACTAAAGCTAGAAAACAAAGAGCAGCTCGACCGATTTTTAAAAATTCTTGTTGAAGAGAGCATACACAGTGCAAAAAAAGAACAGGATAGCTTTGAATCTAAAATTAGAGATGCTAAGCGATACTCTATAGAGGAGCAAGAGGAAGAAGAGGGCGTTAAGATGGCCGAACCCAGCCAGAGAAAGGCTGCAGACGAGCCTGGCGAGACCCCAGAGGAGAGCGAGGAAGAGCGGAAGCAAGTTGCTTCAGACGCAGAAGAGTTCATCTCTCCTGAGATTACATACTTTTCTGTCAGGGATCAGATTAATGATATACGCGCTGCACCATCGATGAAGGGAAAAGATCAAAAAAGAGAATGGGAAGAATGGCTTAACAGGCTTAGTGAAGATGAGAAGACTGTTTTTTCTTCATACCTTGATACAGCAAATAAGCTGCTAAGAAGCAAGGTTGCGGGAACAAGTGCAGTAGACCCAAGCAGCGATTTATCAATAACAATTCAAGGTGATGAAGGCTCATCACAAGTTCAAAGTGCTTCTCCTGAACAGGCATCCAAGCCACAAGGCTCAGAGGATACTACTCCTCCAATTAGAGTAGGAGAGTCACAAGACATATCTGAAATTAAGAGAAAAGTTAGAAACCTAATGACTGGATAGCATTTATAAAGTGTTTCGTGTAAACCTAGAAAAAAAGATATATAATTAAGCTATGGAAAAAAGAATTATTAGCCTGCCCAAGGGCGGAAATCTAGAAGTTGATTGCACACCAGAGTTTTTTGAAGTAGTCAAGAAGTCTCTAGATATAACTGATAGAGATGTATCAAATGATGACATAAGAGTTTTTATTTATTCTGCATTTAAAAACGGAATAGAAAAAGCAGAGTTTGAGCTTCTTCAAAAAGACAAAGTTTAAATAACACTTTTATTAAATAATTATGCCCATGGGGAAGGCATGAAAGAAGAAACTCTTATAAGACAGTTCATTAGAGAGGCAATATCAAGTAATCTTGTAGAACTTACTGGTGGAAAGGTTGTTGAGTACGGTTCACAACAGCATCTTGATGAACTTGAAAAAATGGAAGCTGATTTAAAAGCCCTAAAGTCTTCGATGTCTAGAGGGCCTGAGAGAAAGGAGCATAGAAAGGAGCGAGGAAGGCTTCAAAGTGCAATAGAGTCAATAAGATATCTAAGAAGAAAGGCTCAACGACAAGGAATAAGAAACGGTTTGCTTAAGACATAAGGGGTAGAAATGAAAATAGGAGTTTTTGGTGGCGGTTTTAAGCCATTTACAACAGGTCATTTTTCAAAGCTTTCTCTTTCGCTGCTAGAGAATGACATAACATATCTTTTCTATGGTGTCTCACCTAGAAAGAAAGATTGTGAATTTATCTACACAGAGAAGATGGCTGAAAAAATATTTAAAATAGTAAGCCTATCAATAAAAGAAAGATTTGGTGATAAGGTTATTGTCAAGAAGGGCATGCCTAATCCAATTGTTGAAGTCTTTAATTTAATTGAAAGCGTAAAGCGAAAGGAAATAGATGCAGAAAGAGTGACAGTATACTCCGGAGAAGACGACAACTATAGATTTACAAAGTATATTGGAACTCCATATGAGAAAAAATATTTTGGTAATTTATTTCAAGATAAGCGTCTTTTCTTTAAGACAGGAGATATTGACAGCCTGACTAGTTCAATGAGAACATTTTATCCGACGCTTAGCGAAAAAAGAATAGCTGAGCTTGTTAATGTAAGAGGCACATCTGTAAGAAGAGCAGCTTTTAACGAAGATATACAGACAGTTAAAAGCTACATTCCTGTATTTCTATTTCAAACAAGATATAATGGAAATACATCATCTGAAGAAATAATAAAAACACTATGTGGGGGTTGAGTGAGAAGCCATATTAAAAATATTTATGAGTTAAATGACGTCCCAATCAGGGATATCTTTGAAATGATTGACTGTCTTTTTTCTGCAGATACTAGCATGATTAAAAACCCTGTTGAAAAAATGGATGGTCAAAACTTAACATTTACCGTTATAGATGGTGAACTTAGGTTGTTTTTCAAAGGTGTTACACTTTCGTCAATAGCTCAAGGTGGTCTGGACGAAAACTTGATTAGAGAAAAATATAAGTCCAATAAGAAGGCAAGTGTCAGAAATGCATATCTAGACGCCTATTCAGCTCTAAGTAAAGTAGTAGCAAGGCATAGGGATTTTTTTAGAAATGGCCATGTTGTTGTTGAGACGGCACTAATAGACCCGAGGAATACAAATACAATTCCATATAGAGATAGTGGCATCTACTTTATCCATGCTTGGGACCTTGATAGTGATACCAAGGTTGACAATGCAGGCTACAGGATGCTTCTCAGCGATGCAAAAAGAAGCTCCACAAATATTCCAATAATGAAGTGTCACTCAATATCTCTTCAAAAACCAGATGTCTCATTTGAAGAGATTATTGAAATCTGTGACGATCTTGGAAAAATTATCTCAGATAACGACGTAAATGATGACGATACAATCGGCGATCTTATAGTTTCAATGGTTGAATCTCATATTTCAAAATATGCATTTATTCCGAAGGTAATTAGAAAAGATGCAGCAAGAAGGCTTGTGACAAAAAGAGGTCCTATTGCAGGATCATTTAAGAGGAATGCAGCGCCAAGTGCATGGGAAATGTTTAAAAAGCTTCAAAAAAGATCTAGGCTTATTGTATCAGAGGCTAGAATCCCACTTGACAATGTTATTCAAAAAATTGGTGCTATGTCTTTTAGAGGAATAGATTTTAAGCTTGACTCCTTTCCGCCTGATGAAATTAAAAAAGGCTTAAGCATTATAAGAGATGGATTTCAAAACAATAGGCTTATTGGAACACCTGAGCAAATTGATGAAATCAGAATCCTTTTAATGAACATTAAAGATCACGAGCATCTTATTGAAAAATCAACAGAAGGCTTTGTCTTTGAGTGGAAAGGAATCGAGACAAAAATCGTCGGAATGTTTACACCAGTCAATAGGCTAAATGCACTATTTACCTATGGAGACAGTCCTGTAACATTCTCAAAGAGATCATATACAAGAATCGATAGAAACAGTGAGGAGTATTGGTATGGGTGGAAAGGTTTTTAAAGACGCATTTGGGTCACCAACTGTCACCATGATTAGAAGAGAAAATGTTCAAGAAACACTATCACACTTTAATCAAGGGTATCTTAAGCCCCTTGGGATAGCCGAATATTATCCGATTGGAAGCGCTGATAGCAGATCCACAAGGACGCTTTTAGGTGATATGGACATGGTCGTTGGCTGTTGTGATATTGATCCAAAGCACTTTAGAGGTGAAATGTTTGAATATCTCTCTGAGTGCCTTGGAGAAAGTGAAGTTAAAAAAGTAGGGGCTATTGTCTGTGTAAGATATCCAATAAAAGGTACACAGATAAATGAATTCGTTCAAATAGACCTAATGACAAGCAGAGATCCTTCTGGAACTGCGTGGCTTATGTCGGGAGGTGATGTCAAAGGTGTGTTTAGAAATCTTCTCCTAAATCTAATAGCCAAACAGAGGTCCATTCAGCTAACTGAAAAATACAACCGCAATGTAAAGATCTCTATAGCATACCCGGGAGGAATGCTAATTAAAAAGGGTGGTATGAAAATTTTCGAAAATAGAATCACATGCCCGAGGCACATGATGAAGATTTTAAGAATAAATGCACAGCCTGAGGATATTAGAACATTTAAAGATCTTGTCAACTACTGTGTGAGTGATCCCGGAATTAGGCCTGCATTGCTAGAATTCAGCAATAGAGTCACAGGTGCAACTGAAATGAATTACATTGCAGAGTATGAGTCAAAGATGCCAGAAGAGGCTCTAAGGGCGACAAATTATATTAATGAGTCGCTATTAAGAACGTCTTAAGAAGAATATGTATACTTGATATACCGGTATGCATAGATGATAAAAATAGAAGAACTGATTAGAGAAAGTGTAAGGCGTATAATAGAGTCAGAATCAGAGCAAGAAGAAGACATATCTTCTGCGAATATTTTAATTGAACCTGACATAGAGCAAATAGACTCTGATGACGCACAGCTAGCTGCAGATAAATTCAATAGAACATCTTCATGGATTGGAAAAGCCAGGGAGATATTAAAAATACTCTCTTTAGAAGAATTTCTTGGCGACGATGCTGAGAAGATAATTGGTGCAGATGCATCATATAGGCTTATGAGATTTGGACTAAAGGCAAAGTCTGATGAAAGGCACAATATTCTTGAAGTCATCAGCAACCTTTATCAGATTTTATCTCCAAGCTCATCACAAGATACTATTCAGGTTCTTGGTCCAAATGAGGGTGACAACCCTAGCGCAAAATATACAGCTTACAAGCTCGGCGATCTTGATATCTTAATTTTATTTGGAATTGCAGGAACGCTCGGTGGGCAAAGAAAGCAAGGCTACATATACGAAAAAGACACAATGGACGGGCTTACTGCAATTCTACCTGCAACAGAGGGTGGGTCATCAAACGCTGTATCAGATATTTATGTTCCGACCAAAACAATGTCAGGCCAAAGCGGGCTAGGCATAGAAGTTAAGCTTCCCAATGCTCAGGCTGGCGAGCCTACACTTGCATATGATTTTGACTTATCTATAGAGGATGCTCCAGGAGTTGGCGGGTTCATTGCAACAAACCCAAAGCCTCAAAATGAAGACATTGCAAATCTAATAAATTCAGACCCGTCAAGAACTTCTGTTAACGCCAGGCTTCGTCTCGTAAGAGATGCCATTAGCAAATATAGAAAGTCCATCGGAGAATCAGAGATAGATCAGATTAGAAAGATATCTAGATATGAATATGAAAATATAGTCCAGCCAGTTTTAGATCAAAATACTATAAAATATGTAGTCCCTGCTGAGGATGAAGACAAAGAGGGTGCAGAGGTTGAAGTCAAGGGAAAGGTGCTAGCTGTCTATACAGTTACAGCTGGGCTTTTAAGAACATATTATATGTTAAAAAAAGCAGGTCTTGTACAGGTAAAAGGGTATGGCCTATATCACTTACATCCTGATTTTCAAATATCCCTAGGGGATGGCAGAGATACAAAGCTTTTTGAGTTTCCACCTGCTTCTGGTGCCGTTTATTTTAGAAACTTTAGAGGCAATAACTACGGAATTAGATCACAATTTAGTCAGAAACCTCTCACAAAGTTGAAAAAGTCAGGAATAGATCTAGATCGCGAAGATGATAGGCGTGATTTTGCAAGTCTTGTTAACACTAGAGACTTTCCAGATCCAAAAAACCTTGCAAAACAGGCAAATAGTGATCCAAAAAACCTTGCAAAACAGACAAATAGTGGCACACTTTCTGAAGCACTTAGAATTATTATTGGATCAATATTGTGACAATAGAGCCAGAAGATAGAGAGCGGATACTTGCGGAAACAAGATTTGTATCTACATTTACAAAAGATTGTGATGACTGGGTGACAGTTAAAAAAGAAATAATGAAAGGGCTTCCATCTACCTTAAGAAAAAACTTTTCTACAAGAGACCCTAAGACAAAGGAACAGTGGTTAAATAATTTTGAGAAGGAGCTGATTAATTATTATCATAATCTGACAAGAGTGAGACTTGTTCTAAGGTCTCTTTCAGAGAGAAGGGAGATGTTCGGTGAACTCAGATGAACAGTTAATTAGACAGTATATTTACGAGTCTATCATTCTTGAGAGAGAGCAGAAATCTCTTGCACGGACTGAAATGCTCCCGGGGCAGGCAGGAGGCTTCGACGCAATTAAAGTTATGTCAACAGCCTTATCAGCATGGAATCACTTTATAAGGGGGATTGGAGGAATTGGTCACGGATTGACATCTGTTGTCACAGGTGTTGGTTCTTTTATTAGCACGGGTGCCAGGGCAATTGGTTCTGTGTTTACAAGAAACCCTCCAGACTATAATAGAATTGCAAATAGACAGGCGAGGACGCTTCGTAGGTCGAGAGATATCTGGGGAAGCCTTGGTGCATTAACAGTCTCAGGTGTTCCCATGGCGTCATCACAAAGAGCAACAGGCTACACTTCTGCTCGCCAATTTAGGTCTTCATTACAAGAGGATTTAGAAGAAGGTGTGGAAGGTTCCGCGCCAGGAGAGCAAAGGCTAGAAAGCGTAGACAGCGTCATCCTGTCTCTTCAGAGAGATGCAAGAGAGGATATGCAAAGTCTTCTTAGTAGATACCAACAGATTTTGCAAATGGACACCCCTATCGAGATTATTAATAAGATGGGAGACATTCTACAGGTGTCAGGTGCAGGCAGAGTCATTGATCCAGAAACAATAGCAGACAAGATAAGTGAAGCTGAAGGAAGAGAGGTCACAGCAGAGGAGATTGCTTCGGGAAATAGAGAAATACTTAAAAGCCTCAAGGGGCCCATGCTAAAAGATTTCTTTACAAGTCTTGTCCAAGGCTCAAGGGGAATGGTAATGAGTGAGATATCAGGAGCACCAGATCAGCTTAGGCAGAGAGTAATGACTGCGATAGATCCAATATATAATTCTGCATTAAGTCAACTATCACTATAAACTTTATTCTCACTGTGTGTAATAATTTGCTATTACTTGGAGAAAACATGACACAGTCATCGAGAACGTGGGTACCGGAAATAATGTATGAAGATACTCAAGACGGATCTGGATCACAGATACCGTTTATAATGGTTCCAAAAGAAGAGGAGATGCCTAAGCTCCTGTATATCTTTGAATCTAACGAAACAGGGCAATACGAGCCAGGGCTAGACGGTGAAGAAGTCCCTGTATATGAGTGGGACCTTCATCAATACGCAGATATGAAGGTTTTAAAAGAGAAGCTTTCACCTTCAATATACGACATAGTTAGATCCTCACTTGGGCTAGAGCCGCTTGCAGTAGCTGCTGCAAAAGGTGTTTCGATAACAGAGAGAGTTAGAACAAACATTCTTGAAAAAGAAGAAGATTTGAATACTGATTGAATTTTCTATAATTCAGTTATATTTAATAAAGCATATTACAGGAGATTAAGATGCGTTTTAGTGCTAATAGGCTTGCAATGCTTGCCGGAATAAATGGATCAAGCTCACAGAGTGGAGCTTTAAATGAAGCTGGCAATAGAAGCAAGCACGATGAGGACAAGCTTTTATATCAAGGCACAGATTTTTATGAGAAAGATCTAAACGAAGCTGACGAGACTCCTGCACTCGATAGCAAGATACTTGACAAGCTTGCAGGCCTTACAGGTCAAGACGAAATCGATGAATTTCTTCGTGAATATGCTTTAACAGAGGATGATCAAGAGCTAAACGCAGAAGAGGAAGCTCTAATGAATATAATGGGAGATATTGAGTCTCCAGGCAGCGGTCCTCCTGTCGGAGAGATGACGTACTACGAAAAAGATGATGTTGTTTCAGATGAGCAGAAGGCAAAGATTAATGCCCTAGAGGGTGAAATAGTTGAAATTAATGAGAATATGCTTAGAAGAGAGATTATGAGGATGAGACAGGAAAGACAGCGTCGGTCTACCGGTTCAGCTCGCAGGTCTACTCAGTCTCTTCAGGAGTCAAAGCTTAGAGATGCGATTAGGTTAGAAATAGATGAGATTCTTAATGAGATTGACCTAAACAGCACAGCATCGTGGTTGTATGGTAACCGTAAGCCCCGCAATAGCAAGAAAGGATATGTTGCTCGCGGTGGTTTTGGAATAGGTTTCTAAACATCCAGGAGAGATAATGCAGCTACATCCATCTGTCGTAGACAGACTAGTAAAAATTTATACCACTTACGGCGGGTATAGAGAAGAGCACAGGTTAAGAGAAGAGCTAAAAAAGGTTGACCTAACACCGTACGACCAGAAGACAGGTGAAAAGATGTCATTCCTGGTTCTTACAGATGATATAGAAGATTATTTGGCAAGCCTGAATAGATAAACACAGATGGAGGTTTTACCTCCATTTTTTTTATACGCTAGCTAATACTTTGTGTATATTTTTCAAGGTGGAGGTATCTTGGAATACAGTGTCGGAGAGGTCATATATCTTCTTTTGAACAGAGATAAGAAGGTAATACCTGTAAGAGTTGTTGAGCAGATAGTTAGAAAGACAATTGATGGAGAGGATACGTCATATGTCGTAGAGCTTCCAAATGAAGATAAGCGAAGAGTAAGTCTAGAAAAGATTGATGGAACAACATATAGGACGCCGGTTGAAGTGAGAGATATAATGATCAGCAATGCAACAACTGTGATTGATCAAATTATATTAAATGCAACAAAGGTGTCAAAAGATGTATTTGGAGAAGTAGTCGAGCACAACGAATATTCGAGTGTCGATGATATGCTATCAGATAGCGACAAGCCAGAAGATGAAGGCTCTTTGGTTATAGATCTTGGAAATGGTCTAAAGGGAAGAATAGATTCATCTGAAATACAATAGGTGAAAGGGGTTATAATGAGTGTTGAAAATGCGCTAAGTGATGAAATTAATGCAAACTTAAGAAAAGGTGGGCTTCTTAGTCAGGATGAGATAGCGATACAGATTGGAGATATCGTTGTTGCTGAAAATGTACTGACAAGAGGTAGAAGAATACTTGAAAAGGATAGCGTTTTAATTACTGAATCTAGAAAGATTCTTAAGGGCTAGCCTATGTCACAAAATAATAAGCTTATTAAGTTTGACACAAGTGCCAGAGAAAACCTTCTAAAGGGTGTAAACATACTTGCAGACGCAGTAAAGATTACAATGGGACCAAGAGGTCAAAATGTTGTAATTGAACAGCCTGGCGGGTGCCCATCTCTTACAAAGGACGGTGTCACTGTAGCAAAGTCAATAAACCTCAGTGATCAGTTTACAAATCTAGGTGTCCAGATGATAAAAGAAGCTGCATCTAGAACAGCTGACGTTGCCGGTGATGGAACAACTACTGCAACTGTGCTTTCTCAGACGATATTTTCAGAAGGAATTAAAATGCTAGCATCAGGATTTCAGTCTTCTGACATAAAGAAAGGGATTGATTATGCTGTAACAAGAGTCCTCGACGAGCTTAAAGATATTTCCACACCGATATCATCCGAAAAGGATATCGAAAATATTGCAACAATATCGGCAAATGGTGAAAAAGAAATTGGATCTTTAATCTTGGATGCTGTTAGCGCAGTAGGTAGAGATGGTGTAATTACTGTAGAGGAGGCAAAGGGATTTAACACTACACTAACTGTGGTCGAAGGAATGCAAATAGAGAGAGGATACCTTTCCCCTTATTTTATAACAGATCAAGATAGAATGGAAGTGAGCTTTAAAAATCCCTTAATTATGCTTTGCAATAAGAAGATAAGCAGCATGAAAGATATAATGCCAGTTCTAGAGAGCGTTCTTGAGAGCGGAAGATCTCTCTTGATCATTGCTGATGATGTCGAGGGAGACGCGCTTCAAGGGCTTGTTGTAAACAGGGTAAGAGGGACATTAGACGTCTGTGCAATAAAGGCACCTGGATTTGGGGAGTCAAGAGTTGCAATGATGAATGATCTATCTATACTGCTAGGTTGTGATATAATCTCAGACGCATCTGGAATATCTCTATCAGAAGCAACATTGGAAAATCTAGGAACATGCAAGAGGGCCGTATGTGGAAAATTTGAAACAATATTAATAGGCTGCTCAGGAGAAACAGATAAAATCAAAGATCGTGCTGACTCAATAAGGCATCAGCTTGAAAATACGTCTATTGATGAGGCTGAGGTTTCACTATTGAAGTCAAGACTTGCAAAGCTCTCTGGAGGGGTTGCAATACTAAGGGTCGGTGGTGCAACTGAGGTTGAGCTTGGTGAAAGAAAAGATAGGGTTGACGATGCGCTTAGCGCAACAAGAGCAGCTGTTGAAGAAGGTATAGTCCCAGGTGGCGGTGTTGCACTAGTTAGGGCATCTGACAGTCTAGAAACGCCAGATGAAAAGAGGATGTCTGGATTTGAAGCAGGTGTTAAGATCATACAGCGGGCATGTCAGGAGCCCCTAAGACAGATAGTTAAAAATTCTGGAGGCTCGCCCGACGTAGTTCTTAACAAGGTCAGATCTCTACACCTTCGGTTCGGATACAACGCAGCGGATGACGTGTATGGAGATATGATTGAAATGGGAATCATAGATCCCCTAAAAGTTGTTAGAACGTCATTAGAAAACGCATCATCTGCAGCTTCAATGATGCTAACTGTGGGATGCGCAATGGTTGAGGATGTAGAAGATACTTGAGATTATTGTAGTACTAGTGCGCTGATCATGATACATATATAAAAGCGATGTGACTACTATGAAGACCAATGAAAATGCATTAAGGAGTGTCGTAAGAAGCATTCTAGAGGCTGACTTTAGATTAAAACATCAACTATCTAAAGCTACACTAAGACTTACAATGCACCCAGACGGCCACGTCCCAGACACACTAACAAGAATAAGAGTACTTAGCGGCGTATCTGTTGTAGGTCAGGGTGACAAGGTCATAAGAAGAGAAAAGGGAGCATCTATTCTTGTTGTTTACGTCAAGTTTCTACCAAATCCAGAGCTTTCAGAATATGAAAATATTGAAAAGCTTGCTAAGGAGACTAAAAAACTACCAGGCGTTGAAATTGTAAGAGTTGTATCGCTAAACAGCAGGCCAGTCCTTCATAATAAAAGGCCCATAGTTTTTTAATTTTTTTTTTTAATTGCATACATAAATACTATTGATTTATTGTACTCTATCTAACACTATATACAAATTTTGAATTTTGAAAAACATAGACTTGTCTATTATTTATTGTTTGTAGCATTTAAAGTTTCTTAATATAGGGGTGTGAGAATTATGTCAAATGGAAATACAACAGACTGGCTTGTTAAGCTGCAAGATTCTCTTACAGCATTAAAGGTTTCATCTGGTAATGTTGAGTCTAAAGTTGAACAGCTTGTCAGCGGAATGGCAAAGCTTGAAGCCTCTCTAGATGGAATAAAAAACATTACATCAAGTCAGGAAACTAGGATAACTGTCTTAGAGGAGAGGCTTGCGCATCGCTCGTCTCTTCTGCCAGATAACCTTAATGAAGACATGGCACTGATCAAGTCGCAGCTTTCAATGTATAGAAAGTTTATATGGATGATTTCTTCAGTTACTATTGGCCTTGTTGCAAAGATGATATCTGACATGGCTTTGATTTAAAATGAAATTGACAAATCACCTTAAAGAAAATAACATTACATATTTTAGCCATGCGGGTAGGTCATTTTCCTTTTGTGTGCACCTTTTTGCAGCATCTTCTATCCTTGCCATTCATTCAGTTTTTCCTTTTTTATTTGAACATACAGCTTCAAAAATTATTAACAATGTTCATAAAAAAATGTTTAGTGATACATGTACATAGTTTGATTTTAGTATAAAATATTATTTGGGTACTACACCTTATATTGCTTTATAACCCCTAATGAACTGAAAGAAAGGAAAAAGAAAGGCAATGAGAAAGCTAAACACTGATAGAATTTCTGTTATGACAGATGATGAGATTAATTCTCATCTATCTAGAATTAAAAACCTTCTATCCTATAGAAACAAGCCGGAAAATAGAACTGATCTTGAGATTGAGCTTTGCTATCTACAGAGAGAATCTAATATTAGAATTTCTAGAAAGAGAGCTCACGAAGAATATACCCGAAAAAACTATAAGAAGAGACACGCAGTCTAATAAAGCTTTATTAAAAGCCTTTTCTTATAACTTTTTGTGTTTATATTTTATTGAAATTCGCACTTTTTGTGAATTTGCACACTACTAAATTGGAAATTTAAATGTCAAATATTTTAAACAGTTACTTTAAAGACGTCTCTCGTCACGACCTCTTGACAAGAGAGCAAGAAGTCTTTCTTTCTAAGAGAATTGAATCAGGAGATCTTCATGCTAGAGACCAGATGATTCAGTCAAATCTAAGACTTGCAATAAGCATTGCAAAAAAATACTCTAAAAAGGGTTGTGACTTAGAAGATCTCATTCAAGAGTCAAATATCGGACTTATGAAAGCTGTAGATCGCTTTGACTGGCGACGTGGGTTTAAGTTTAGCACATATGCTAGCTGGTGGATTAGACAGGCTGTAAGCAGGCATCTGAGCACGCACAAGTCAACTGTTCGTGTTCCATCGCACGCTTCTGGTCTAATCTGGAAGATTAAAAAGATCTCAAAGGAATATGAAGATGAATTTCATCAGCAGCCAAGCATTACAGAGATAGCAGACCTTCTCGGTGTGACAGAGGCAATGGTTAAAATAAGCCTTCAATCAGCAATAATTCAAAATCCAATATCTCTAGATCTTGTCCTTGGTGATGAGAAAAATGGAAGAAGATTTAATGAGCTTCTTGCTGATGAGAATGCAGTTGATCCAGATGAGATGATCGATAGAGTAAAGACGCTGAAGATTATTCAGTCCTCACTATCAAAGCTTACGTCTAGAGAAGAAAAAATTCTTAGACTTAGATTTGGCATCTATGAAGATGTTGAAATTGATGACAACTTTAACGTTTGTCAAGGGAGTAAATAAAGTATGTCTATGCCAAAGGGATATAAGGTTGAATTGGGATATGCCACTGTAAACTCTGAATCTGGGGGACTTGGATACAGAGAGATAGCAGAAAAGATGACGAGTGATGGATTTAAAATGAATCACTCAACAGCTAGAAATGTATTTATAGCTGCCATGAGAAAAATTGCAGAAGACATGGTTACACTTTACGAAGTAAGACCAGATCAATCTAAGATTGATAAAATTGCATCTGATCCGAGGTTTCAAGTTGGTGTATCAGAGGCAATAAGAGACCTCAAGGTTTAGAACTTGATAAATCTTTTATTTTCTGAGCTGTCTTCGCTTTCTAAGCAGACTGCCCTGCTTGAGTCACTTGACTGGTCTGAGGAAAGGCTTGAAGAGGTTATTGAGATTTGTTCATTTTCAATTTCAGAAATGTCAAAAAATCCAGCAAGATTTTCAGACCCTGAAGCCTTCAAGTCACACCTTAGGTCACGATTAGTTAAAAAGCTATCAGAAGATCAAGTTAAAAAGCTTTTTGAACTTTTAAATGAAATGATATTATCTTGTATTGAGCAGATGGGTCAATATGAAAACTAGGAATTCTCAAAGAGATTTCTATGAGCTTTATCCCGGCGATATAGTTAAAAATATGCGAGAGGATAAGGAATTTGAAATGGGTGTTCTCATTGAAAGAAGCAGCACCCATCAGGAATATTGGAAGGTTTTAACTTCTGATGATGTTGTAACATGGTTTGAATCTAATATATCAAAAATAAAAGGTCAAGAATGTCTCAAGTCTCACCAAAAGAATTAACAGATATTTCTTGGATAGACCTTGAGAGTGCAACCATAGGTGTTTTAATTGGCGATAGAATTACAGTAACACTGTACATAGATGAGTTTATGGATTTTTTTGATTCTATTTCTGACATTAAGTCTGCTCTTGAAGCAGAGTCAAAAATCTCAATTGGAACATATGAAAAAGATGGAAATACATATAAGCAGTTTATGATTGTTCCAGATGATGATGATTTTAATTAGTGTGAGATATTTATACATACGGTGAAATCATGATAATGAAATTAAATGAATTTAGAAGACTTATTAGACACGAGCTATATAAGATTATTACTGAGCAAGAAGGACAAGAACCTGAGCCAGAGCCAGAGCCAGAGCCAGATCCTTCCCCTGGCCCAAAAGACAAGCCTGATGAAAAAGAAGAGAGTGATCCTAAAGAAGATGAAGCAGACTCAGAACAGGCTCAAGATGCAGAAAGAGACAGTGGGAGTGAAAGCAAGTCATTGACACCCATTCAGCAACAATCAGAAGTCAAGAACCTGCACACACTTATAAAAAATAGACTGATATCTCTAAGGAATTCAGAATATCCAGATGCACATGGCACTCTTACATTCAGTGTTGAATTTACAGAAGAGGGTCCAAGAGTTGCTACAGCTTCAAATCTTCAAGGCGAGCGCCAGGAGGGAGATTTAGACTCTCTCTCTCAGCTTGCAACACAACAAGTCGAAGATCTCGACCACCATCCTGGTTTACAAGGTGTTAGCGCGGAGATTACTGTTATCCTTCCTAAGAGTGTTACATCTCTAACTTAGCAGGAAGTATTTTAAATGAAAGTCTATAGTTCAATAGAAGAGTTTGCAAAAGAAGTAGACGACGAGTCATGGACAAAGAGATCACCAGTCTATATGACAAGCGGAGGATTTGATCCACTTCACATCGGTCATATGAGATGCATACTTGAAACCACAAAGATGGCAGATTTAGACGGGGGATATGTAGTCGTTATAGTCAATGGTGATGGGTTCCTTCAGAGAAAGAAAGGACGTGCATTCATGCCAGAGGCAGAGCGCGCTGAGATCATATCTGGGATCAGGGGAGTAGATGCAGCAATTATCTGGGATGATGGGAGTCAGACTGTTGTTGGTGCAATTGCCGCATTAAAGCCTACATACTTTACAAAAGGTGGAGACCGTGCAAGACCTGAAGATATTCCTGAGTGGGATATCTGCCAGGAGGTTGCGTGCAAGGTTATATTTAATGTGGGCGGCGGAAAGATTCAAAGCTCTAGCTCGCTTATAGATGGAAACTAGTGCTGCTTGTTAATATTTATAGCCTATGAAGATCTCACGTAGACAGCTTAGGCAGATCATCAGGGAAGCGCTACTAAGAGAGGCATCAGGAGATGCTGGAAGGCACAAGGCTATATTTATGGCAGGCTGTCCAGGAAGCGGAAAGGGTACTGTCATCAAGAAAATATTTGGTGTATCGTATGGTGTGACAAGTCAAGGCATGGAAATAGTAAATCAAGATCAGCTGTATGAGGCCATGCTTAAAGACTGGGGATATCCTCTATCTGCTCCAGATCTACCGAAAGATGATCCAGAGCTAAAGGCGTATCAAGTTGCTGCCGGCAGGATGCAATATTCTGCTGGTATTGCCACAATGGGCGGTCCAGGGGGCATATCACCCAGTCATGTTGGGTTGCCACCTGATGCATATGGATATAAAATGGATAGGCGTAGAAAGGCATTCGAAGACAAGACAACACTTGAGACCCACATCATCGAGGGAAAAGGTGTAATTATTGATGGAACAGCTGCAAACTATAAAAAAATAGAAAGGGAAAAGAGAATATTAGAGGAGCTAGGTTACAGAACTATGATGCTTGCTGTAAGAGTCCCACTTCAGACAGCTATTGATAGAAATCATGAAAGGGCTGATAAGGGTGATAGGTCAATCCACATTGCAGCTGTAATAGGTCAATGCAAAAGGCTAGAGCCAAATTTCGAAAAATACAGGTCACTATTTGGTAGCAGCTACATTGAAGTAGATAACACTGTCCCTGTAGATCAGTCAGTTACACCAGATATTGAAAACAGAATTAATTCATTTATATTGTCTCGCTCATCTTTTTAACAAAATCAGCTTCATTTTTTTATAAAATATATCTTCCTACTATATGATTATTTTATGCCACCGTAGCTCAGCTGGTAGAGCAGCTGATTTGTAATCAGCCGGTCGGAGGTTCGAGTCCTCTCGGTGGCTCCACATAGGAAATAAAAATGGCAGCAAAGACTGGAATAAGAGGGTCACAGATAAAAGATAATTCTGTAACCGGTGATGATATAGATGAGAGCACACTTCGCTACCCAGTTACTTCTCTTTGGTCTGGAAATGATCCTGGAACAACCTACACAGTTGCAGATAGTGACTATGTTATTCTTGTGAGCACGCGCCCTACAGCACAGGGGGGAATTGACAGTTCAATCACAATAACAATGCCAAGTGCTTCAACAGCTGGAAGGCTTGTTATAATAAAAGATGCAGGCGGTTACTCACAAACAAACGCAATTACAGTCCAGAGAGCGGATTCTGATAATTTTGAAGGAAATCCATCTACGACATCTATTCAATTTTCTAGCAATGCAGATGCTTTTAGGCTGATATCAGATGGCAGCAACAGCTGGTATAAGATATAGAGAGGGTGTGATTTTGACAATTGGTTCTGATATATCAAAAGTTGTGATATGGCGTGCAATCTCTCTGACGCTTGGATTTTTTATTACCTTTCTCTATCTTGGTGAGATAAAAGCTTCAATTGAGTTAATGATAATTGTTAACATTTTTATCACAATTGCGCATTATATCTTTGAAAGGCTTTGGAATAAAAAGTTTTTAAACAGGTAAACAGGAGAACAAAATGAATAAAGATGATGTTAGTAGGATTGTTAAGCTTCGTGAATATATCATTAAAGAATATAACCGTCTAGAGTCTGTATCAACTGCACCAAATGCACTTATGAAACAGTCTGAGGCTGCTTTAACACTAGAGACTATCGTTAGAAGTATAGACGACTTAATTAAAGAAAATGTTAATTTTTCGTAACCCTTAATACTTTCCTTTAAGTTTTTTTAGCTTGCCCTTAAGTTGCGTTATACGTAATTTTAAGGGAGGCTAAATGTTTGCAAGGCTCTTGCTACTGATTTTTCTAGTAGGATGCACTACAAACATGGACTATTACATCGTTGGCTCTGGAACAGAGACAGTCGTAGAAACCATCTATGAAGAAGTAGAAGTTGAGATAGAAGTTCCAGTTTACGTTGAAGTCGAAGTTCCAACAGATCCAGGTGAAATATGGATAGATTCATTTATTCAGCCTCAATCAGTCGACGGCGTTGATATTATTTGGGTTATTGATACTTCGGGTTCAATGGGAAGATTTGATGAAGAACTGTTAGCTGGCATTGAGGCAATGCTTCTGGCACTCCCCGAAAGTGGCTGGCGCCTAGCAATGATGTCTAATGACCCGGGCGCCGCCTCTATTGAATCCCAGTTTCCGTTGGTTCCTGGGGATGATGTAGTTGACGCAGAAATAATGTATCAGAATATGGGCAGAGGCCACAGAGAAGAAGGATTTGACGCCTCTTACGAATATCTTATAAACAACACATACGCTCAAACATGGTTA
>Ga0080013_1000855_pt1 | contig 41887 bp, 23 predicted proteins | sample ETNvirenome_6_85_FD_69236 | JGI IMG/M metagenome (GOLD analysis project Ga0080013, IMG submission 69236) | Marine viral communities from the Pacific Ocean - ETNP_6_85 (SPADES assembly) (version 2) | ecosystem: Environmental > Aquatic > Marine > Oceanic | place: Pacific Ocean | collected 2013-06-19 | reverse complement strand
AGAGCATCAAATATGTAGATGCGGTAGTGGTATTTCATTCTCGGAAGGAATTACGACAAACGATAAAGGCTGTCTCACCAGATATAATGATTGTCGGCTCCGATTGGCGAGGCCAAGAGGTCGTGGGACAAGAATTCGTTAACGAAGTAAGATTCTTTGAAAGAGTTGGTGATTATTCCACCACAAAAGTGCTGGAGAACAAGAGATGAAGTTAGTTGTTATTACAGGTTGTCTGGGCCTTATAGGTTCACATGTAACACGTCAATGTCTTAAGAAAGGCTGGAAGGTGTATGGAGTTGATTGCTGCACATACGCAGCGAACGAAGAGTTTTTAACAGATTTTTATCATTATCCTAATTTCACCTTTGTGGAAAAGGATATTGCAACCTTAAAATATTTGCCCGATTGTGATTATGTTATTAATATAGCTGCCGAATCTCACGTTGGCAATAGCATTATTGATAGTACTGACTTTATGATCTCCAATGTTATGGGGGTTAAGAACCTCTTAGATTTAATACGTCAGAAGCAAGCAAACGTGAGTGATCGCCCGGTGTTCTTTCATTTCAGCACTGACGAGGTTTATGGAGATATCACCCAAGGCGAACATATTGAGACAGACATTTTAAAACCAAGCAATCCCTATTCAGCTTCAAAGGCCGCCGCCGACATGCTTGTAATGGCTTGGGGAAGGACTTATGATTTAAAATATCTTATTTTAAGGCCAACGAATAATTATGGGATAGGGCAATATCCAGAGAAACTTATTCCGCTGACTGTTAAGCTTTTAATGAGAAACAAAAAAATTAAACTTCACGATAAAGGTGAGCCAATACGAAATTGGCTTCACTCAGACGATACTGCGTCCGCTGTAGTGGCTTTGATAGAAGCTGGAAAGGATGATGGGATCTATAATGTTGCTGGAGGTTTTGAACAAAAAAACATTGATACGGTGAGTAAAGTCATCGAATGCTATTTTGGCGAGAAAAGAAATTTGAGTGAATATTTGGATTTGTCTTATGCTCGCGAAGGACAAGATGTAAGATATGCGTTGAATGATAATAAATTGCGCTCTATTGGATGGAGCCCACAAAAGAGCTTTGATCACGAGCTTAAACATATTGTTGAGCATTATAAAAACAATTTTAAATGGTAATAAAGGAAATAAAATGAACTTTTTAAATAAAATTAAAAACTGGCTTTCAGACGTAGAACCCGCGCCTGTTGAGCCCGAACTTGATCTTTCTAGTTTGAAGGTCGTTGAACTACGAGCTATAGCTAAAGAAAGAGGAATGAAGGGGTACACTAAGCATAATAAAGCTGCGTTATTGCAGCTACTTAAAGGAGAATAAAAATGCAATTATCGGACCAAGCAATTGGAGCCATTATGATGGCTCTCCAGGAATCATTGATGCATCAATCAGATATAGTTCCTGTATTTCAAGGTTTTGAACTTGAAGACGGCGATGATGGATTGGTGGTAAAAAACCCACCAACAGTTCACGTCGCCGCAGAAGAGATAACACCGCCTGAAATCACTGGCGTCTAATGCCTCGTTATCGATACGAGTGCAAAAATTGTGGCGATTTGGTAATAGTTTTTCATGGCTTTAAAGAGACCTTTTCTGATTGTGAAAAGTGTGAACAGAAAGATACTATGCAAAAATTATTATCAACGCCCTTAACTATTAAAAAACCGGCCACCAAAACTTCCCCTACGAAGATTGGCGAACTGACAAAAGAATATATTGAAGAAAATAGAAAAGTGTTAAAACAACAAAAAGAAGAGGCAAAAAAGAAATCTAATGACGCGTCTTGAATTAATATTAAGTGCCGTGTTGGCATTTTCAGCACTGATGAATATCGGGTTAATCTATTATGTCCGAGGCGCCATTGTGCGTCTTTTAAGTATATCTGAAGAGATTGGTGATCTCCAGCAGATGATTAATTCTTTTGCCAATCATGTGAAGTCTGTTTATGAATTAGAAATGTTTTATGGTGATGAGACACTCTCGCACTTACTCGAGCATGCGGTCTCATTTAACGAACAAATAGAAACGTTTGAGTACATTTATTCATTAACAGAAGAGGAGAAAGAAGCAACACAAGGAAATGAACTGGATGACGACGCAGAAGATACCGACGACGAAGAAACGTAAAAAGAACTATTATTTCACCCACAAACATGAAGAAGCTATCGTTAGATATGCTCAAACTAATTGTATTCGAGAGAGAACAGAATTATATGTTGAGTATATTGGCCCCGCTTTTAATGAGATGGTAGACAAAATAGTCTTCACTTATAAATTTACTACTTTACCTAATATTGATTCTTTGAGAGACGAATGTAAGATTTGGTTGATGACAATATTAGATAAGTATGACCCTAATCGCGGCTCGGCCGCGTTTTCTTATTTCTCGGTAATTACCAAGAATTGGTTTATCCACAAAGTCAAAAAACAGCAGAAGAAAAACAAGCGAGAGGTAGATTTAAATAATATTTCCAAAAGCTATGAAGAACAATACCTCTCCACCGACGAATCATATTTAACACATAGAGAAGAGGATGAATTTTGGAAAAAGTTTTATGCTGAACTGCAGTCGTGGGATACTTCTCAAATGAAGGAGACCGATTTAAAAGTTTATAAAGCAATAATCATCCTTTTTGAATCGAAGGACGACATTGATATTTTTAATAAGAAAGCTATTTATCTATATCTTCGCGAGATTACCGGACTTAACACAAAACAAATTGTTAACTCCTTAAAGAAGTTTCGTAAAAGGTATTATAATTTTAAACAAAATTGGGACACCGGGGCGATATGAGCGGCAAAAATTTAGAAAACTTAATTGACGAAGCTCTCGATAATATTCGCAATGATAGAAAACTAGCAAGAGAATTTTTAAATGAGGTTGCCAATCAAATAGTCCGAGAGCCTGACCAGAATAAATATCTTAGTCCGGTTGCGGCAAAACACGTTGAATCTTTGCAGCGGTCTAATGAACAGCTTGTGAAGCTTATTTCACTACGACAAAAAGGACAAGCGCAGAACCCAGGACTTTCAGAACAAGATAAGAATGAAATATTCGATATAATTCAGGGAGATCCTCAAAGTGACTACTAATAAACATAATATTCAAAACTTTACCGATCCTGAATCTGCCTTGGATGTATTTGATGATTCTGTTCGTAAGACATTGGGCAGCATCGACGCGTTAGGGGGGCCGATATATCAAGCCAAAGTTTTAAGCCGCCCAACAACTATCGAAGATGTAGGATTTTTTTCAAAACTATTTTCTAAAGGACAAACGTTCACTTTTATAGGCAGAATTGAGGAAATTCATGGCGCATGGTTGGATGATCCTTGTGATATATCATCGGCCGAAGACCCGTCCGCCGTCGCTAATCTTATCAATGAACATACTGAGTTTATTGGAGTGACGGAAGATGGTACGATGCCCGATATTGATGATATTGTAAGAGTTGAATTAAAGCCCGGGACCATTGGGAAGTGGAATGTGCAAACAGGGGGTTATATTGGGATGGTAGCAGCCGGCGCCGCACCTCCCTCCACAACAACCGCAAGTAGCTGCGAAACAATAAAAAACTTATTTGATTCGGGAGCATTAGGCACCGTGGGAGATACGAGTGGCCAAGTGCAGACGGGGACAAATGCTATTAGCGACTTAGAAAATGAAATCATAGCTTCAGGATTGCCCGATCCTAGCAATACAACCCCCATTGAAGGAAAAGGATTAACAGGCTTGGAGGCCATAGTGGAAAGTGAAATAGCATTTTGGTCAGGCAAAGATGAAAACCACACGGAAGCATATGCGAGGCTGAAACAATATTGGGATAATTTGGCGTGGACCACCGACATGTGGACGCCCTCGAGTGTTCCATGGAGCGCGGCATTTATTTCATATGTTGCTCAAAAAGCAGATCAAGCATTCCCAGCTTCTGCAGCCCATCGTTTATATGCCGCTGATGCATGGACCGGAAGGCAATCGGGCGGCCCCTGGCACGCCTTTTCATTAACTCAGGAATTAGTAAAAGTTCAGGTTGGTGATATTTTGGTAAAGCCCCGGTCAGGCGCCTGGTCAAATACCCATGGGGATATTGTTTATAAAATAGAAGGCGACATTGCATACTTGGCGGGTGGCAATGTGTCTGACACAGGCAAGGAAGTAGGGAATATTTCCCTCACTTCAGTAAGTGTATCGACAAATCCTAGCCCATATGTGGTCATTCTTAAGAAAATGGCTTAGGAGTAATTAAAGTGCCTAAAAATATATCCGATTGCGAAAATACTTTAGATCCAGAACGGTGTAAATCTATTGAAGAGCAGTTGGAGAGTGGCGTTGTAAATATAGCGCCCCCTGGTAGCGGCCTCTCCCATACAAAAGTTGCCGGCCCCGCAATAGCTTTTAAGGCCGCCCCAAATGAGAAGGTGCTCAAAAATGCTGGGTCGTTTATTGTATTTGGTACAGATCGCCCAGATTCTGTTGCCTCGGGCTATGGAGCCCAGGGCGCCCAAAATGCCAATTCTATTGATTTAGTAGTTGGAAGGATGGCCTCGGCCAATGAGGGAAAAGGCCCGGCCCCGGGATCCATGGTCGATAATAGTTTTGGAGCGGATGCCGCCCGAATTTACATTAGCCAATTAGCCGATTTAGATAAGAATTTTGGAATAGAAGGGGCCCCCCTCCCAACGCCCCGCTCGGGAATTGCCATAAAGGCTGATGGCGTTAGAATCATCGGTAGAGAAGGAATCAAAATCGTAACAGGACGGGCCAAGGGATTCGAAGGTTTCGGTAACAAAGGCGAAACTAATTCGTTAGGGGGCGAACTAGAGGCCTCACCGCCCATTGAATTGATCGCCGGCAATTTTGTAGGTGACAAGAAGGTCCCAGGCGGCCAGTTTTTACCTAGTGAAAAGATTTCTGTTTTACAACCCGTGAATTTGGGGAAAAATACTCGAGACGCTATACAAGAATTGAGTGATATTGTAGGAGAGATTTGGAGTGCTTTGTTTAACTTTGCGTTAGCTCAGTCAGGAGTTAATACTGCGGTGGGTGTTAATCCTATTATGCCGTGGATTCCCGCAGCCGTGGCGGTTGCAACTCCTATTCACCTTTCTTATGTTATTAATTCTTTGTATCATACTCGAGTTAATAAAACCATGTGGGAACTCAACTATCTTTCCCCTATGGGAAGCAAATATATTTGTAGCAGAAACGTAAAAACGACTTAATTATAAGAAGGCACTCCCATGGCAGAATCTAAATTCCTGCGATATCAAGATCGAACTGGCACTGGTATTGTCGATGCTTGCGATGAGTATGTAGAAGTACCCGTTGATCCCTGCGCCGTTAGTTCCTTTACAATTTCAGAAACAGCAATTGTTCCTAATTGGCAGACTTTAGATTCTCAGACCACTTTTTTAAATCAAAAAATTGGGTATTATCAAGTACCCATTGAAACCCAATATAGTACTACTATCGATGAAGCCCTTTTGGAGGATCCCACCTTAACGACAGAAGAAGCTGATGCTGCGTTGCAAGAAAGATATGATGAATATATTGACGAAGCTGTCATCGCATTATTAGAGGAAAACAATAAAGATGATTCGCAATCTTCTAAAGATGCAGTTAAAAATGATTTAACATGGGATGTTAAGACAGATTATTATTTAGAAGCTCGTGCGTTTTCTCGATTAAGACTGTTATATTCTGTCCCATATGAAACAATAAGTAGTCTACCAGATGCCCAACCCGAGCCCGAAGACGAGGGGCGGACAGATTCTCCAGATGACGCTCCCGACAGTTCTTGCGATTTGGAGGCTACCTTTTCCTCAGAAGATTTAGAAAGTCAATTAACTGAAATTAGAAAAGGACTCAAGTTATATGGATGGTATAGTAAAATTAGCACCAAGACTGATGGCACTAACTTTTATTTTCGCGAAGGCCCGGGCCAAGGTTCTGTTTTTAATTTAGATTTATATGGAGATTGGGGAGAGCTAAACGGATCTTTAATGGGTGATCTCTTCTCACAGCTGGGGGAGTTTGTAAATTTAAAAGGATATACCCTAAGTGGCGATGGCCAAAAGGTTAGTAAACTTACTTTTACTTTTAATAAGGATTATGAATTAACAAAACTTAAGCTTTATATTGAGGGTCGAGAGGATTTTCCTCTTACGTTTAAAGAAAGATTGGGGTGGTTGAAAAGACAACCTGCATGGAAAGATCCCACTTGTTTGGCATATTTAGCTAATTTGGGCAGCATGCATATTGATTTAACCGCTCGGGAGCCCATAAGTTGGTCCGATTTTGTGATTAAATATACTTTTCCGTCCATTGAATTGATTATCGACAAACCAGCGACGTCGGACCCAGAGGATTCTTCTGGCAGTAAAGTTCGCGATGCCTTAGAATTTGATAGAAAACAATTAGGAGAATTTCTTTTTGATCCAGTCTTCAATCTTGGCGATGCAATTGCATTTCAATTTCACCGAAACTTAGTCGCTCCTTCGCTTGATATAGTATTAGAAGATAAGATTAAATTAGGCCAAATATGGGATCCCAATATTAATCCCGAGATAGATATCAAAGATTTAGGAAAGTTAAAGAACTTTTTATCTTTTGATCCGACCGGTCTTCTTAGCGCTGATCGTATACAACGCACTCTTAGTGGCGGTAGAGGAAGCATAGACCTACTATGGGGGGACATTTTTGATCGTCTTAAATTATCGGGATTAATGGGATTGCTAATGGGGGCAATCCAAGAATTATTTTCTGGGCTCTCATTTGAAGATGCGCTTGGCAAAATACTGTTACCCGCCCTTAAAGAAATGGACCTTGAAAGTTTTGATTATTTATTTTCGGGATTTGATCTCGAAATTCAAGGATGTATTGAGGAAATAGCCAAAGCAAAAGTGGAAGAAGAGATAGGGATGACCCTCTCAGAAGCCGCAGATAGAGGATTGGTATTTTATTGGCCTTTTAGAGATATCGTGACTCTTGAAGCTGAAAGTGTATCCGACACTCCCTCATCGTCACGAACACTGGCAGAAACGTACGATCTTCAAGATGTAGATCTGACCAAGATTGATTCAGAAATTATTATGAAAGCAGTTATAGATGCAGTTCTAGAATGTTATTTTGACAATTATTTGGAATTGTTAGATCATCTCAATAAATTTCCTGGCTCTGAACTGGTTTCTTTTATTATTGCAACAGCCCCATTTCCTACTCCTCCTGCGCTAAACGCTCCTACTTTGGATTTTATTAAAAATAAAGATTTCCCCTCTATTCAAAATACTTTTGATATTACAATGCCTAGGCTTGAAAACCCTTTTGGGTGGCTGCCACAAATTAAAGATCTAACTGGGGCAATTTTTAAACTTGTTAAATTTTTAATTCAACAAATCATATTAAAAATCTTGATAACTATGCTTCTTAAGATTTGCGCGGCACTAAGTAACGCATCTGCCGATCCGGGTGGCTCTCTGGGAGAGCTTGCCGCTGGTGATAGAGATAAGATTTCCCTCGCTATTGAGGCCTCTATTACGGGGCTCGGTGTGGATTTAGATATATTAAATGGGACGACAGCGGATATGTTTGGAAGTTTGGGTATGGGGACTTCCGCGCTTGGAGTGGACCCTGGCATGCCAGGTGTGTGTCCACCCGCTGATGCGACTTCGACGCCAACAGAAGGCGGAATTCCAAGCAGTGGGGGCACCTCCGCTCTTCCCTCAACGCCTACTGATGGCACTCCCATAACAACTGATGAGACTACGACGACTGGTGCGACTACTAGTGATGTCTCGTCTCCCGATACCGTTACGGGCGCCCCCGAAAGCACCACCACAGATGTGAATACGGCCGCGGCATCGCTAGCTATGTCCTTGGGGGCTGACGCCGACACTGCGGCGTTGGCAGATACCACCATGGTATTAAACTTTGCATCGGATATTTCAAGCGCAGTTACTACCGAAGAATTATATAATGCTTTTTTGGGAACTCCATCACCCGATTTCTTAACTATTGTGGATCAAATTGTAAGATATGAATACCCAGATTTTGAAGGAGCGCTAAAAAACAAAGATGCAATTGAGAGTCTTTTTACAAATATGGGCAACTTAATGCCGGAAGCCTTCAAAGCTCAAATGAATGATGTTTTGGATACAATAGCCGACGACGCGCCTCAAGCCGCCGGGCTTTGCTCGTGCTCATCACCCGAACAAATACAACAATTTAATGAACTGCGAGGAGAGATTTTGGCCGGCCGAGCAACCCCCGAGCAGATTCAACAGCTTGGTGGCCCAGTGGGGATTGATCCGGTTACAGGTCTTCCCACTGGACCCACCGATGCCGCAGGGAATGCTATACCCCCCTATCCTGGGCTTTCTGGTTTGGATAGCATTTTGGCTGATCCTACTGCTCCTACCACTGATGGTGTGACGCCTGGTGCTTTTGGGGCGCTAAGTGGCGTAGGGGGCCCGTTGGGGGCTGATTTGAGTGATTTAGGAGATTTAGCAAATATTCTCCAAGCCGGCCTCCCGGCAGCCCTGGAAGATGCAATGCCTCCGTTACTATCTGATCCGGGTTGTGATAATGGTATTTTACCATTTGAACCTGAGGAATCGACTGCTACTGCCACTGCTGCACTCGGTGGAGGAATGGAGCAGCTAAAGGCTGATTTTGCCCATGACATGATGGGATCCGGCCGCAACAAGAGAAAATGGGGACTTATGAATATGGTTCTGTCAGATACTATGGGAATTCCTCTTACGGCTCATTACCGTAAAGTATCAAATAGAAGGCGTTATGTTGACTTCTATTTGGATCAAGATGATGAGAAACTGATGACAGCCATTGAAGGTGGCGAGGTCGACCTGCCGCGAAAGTTTACCGCCGAAAATCTTTTCAATGCTATTCTTCCCGAACCTCCTAAATTAGGTAAACAGCGCGGTGCTTTTCCCGTTAATGTAGCTGCGTGGTTGAAAGACCAATTAGATGGACTGGCGCCATCGTTTGAGTCTAATAACACCCTCATCGGAGACATGCCTAATAGCGTAAGTTTTGAAAGATCTGGAATTAGTACTTTCGGGAGTGGATTAAATCTACTCAAGCTTGACTCTGAGATTATTGGCTATAACACTAAAATTGAAGTAGACTTTGAGAACGAGGAAATCAGCTATACAGAACTAGCTCGTAAACTAGATCCGGATCTTACGCTGAGTTTTAAAGACAATTGTAAAGGACTTCAGGCCCTTGAAGGCGATCTCGCAATTGGGGGCTCTGCTTATGCTAAGTCTTTCGATGTGGAACTTTATTTATCTGATTTGGTGTCCGATGATGGAGGCTCTCCTGGCGCGAGGAACTATGGGGGCGCCCCAATACAAGCATGGGCGATCACTTCAGTGGCAGATGATCATTCTCATACTTATACTGTTGATGCGGATGGGAACGGCGAAACATCTCGCAATGACGGCCACACCCATACGCTTGTGGACGGCGCCGCAGAAGAATATTGTGAAGTAGTGGGGACTACCACCACAATTGTAGATGATGTAGAAGTGGAGGAGGATATCGAAGAGTGTCACACCCATACGTTATTAGCGCCCGCAAGTGAAGATACAGGGGTTGCTTTCCTTCCCCGCGACACGGCGAGAATACGAATTATGGATAAAACAAATGCGGCCGCCTTTACCGATACACGTCTTGCCGCAATGATACCTGTTATTAAGCTTAAGATCCTTCGCAAAGAGATAGTGTTATTTGATGATCTTCAGGAAGCCTTTACGCCAAAGAATACGGGAGAAATAGCCGATGGTAATGTATTGACTTGGATTGCAAATAATTTTACATTTCCGCAGTTACCAATGGAAGATATGAAATATGAGTTTTTATCCATAGATAACACTTTGGACGGAATAAATTTTGATGATTATCCTAAATTTGTGGATACATTTGCCAATTATCAGTCTTATGCGCCTCAAGTTGTACTATTGAATGAGATTTTAAGTAACAATGGGTATAAAGTCTCTACAAGCGATACAAAGAATGGTTACGACACAATTATGACAGAACTGACTCAATTTATTATCGACGAAGCAGCTTCCAATAGTAGTGCATTTGCGTACGGCGCCCAAGCCGACATTTTAAACGCGGCAGACACGGCATACGTAATAGGAGAAGCCATAGGTTCATACCCAGCCGGCACTAGCTATTATGATGTAATGATTGATATTACCGCTGATGACCCATCGTGGATGAGTATAATTTGGTCCGACGGAAAGCGCCCCATTTTAAATCGAGATAGAATCTTGGGCGTCAGTGCGATGTCTCTAAATGATCCAGATAATAACCGCGTATTTTATTTGGATCCTCTAACGTTTGGTAGCAATTATCTAAAACCTCCTCTTCATATTGCCCCTATAAAATCTACAGGATGGCTGGGAATGGTGGATGTTATGTTTCCTGAAAAAAGCCCATGTCGTCCTTATAAAATCGATTTAATTAATTTTGCAGATATCCAAGATAAGATTGATAATAGCTATCCCAATATTCCTGAGGATGAGCGCTTAAAACAAGAACCAGATTATGTAATAGAGTTGCCTTACCATAAACTTTTGGATAGATCTTCAGTAGCCGGAATAGAAGCATTAATTTATGCGGCCATTAGAATTTATGGCGCCACTACTATCATTCAGTCTCTTGCGACGATGACGAGATTTGCACCTATTTTTCCTGGGGTTTATAGCTCTTTGTATGCTAGCTATGTGATTGAAGAAATGGCTGCTAGTTTTAAGAGCGCTGCTGTTAAAGCTGTGTGGGAAAAAGGAAACCCCTTTAAAGACAATAAATTTTGGTATGCTTTCTTAGAACAGGGCGTTCAATTATATGCAAGAAGAGTAGATGCAGGAGATATAACTTCGCCTCCAGAACCAGTGTTGGATGCATTGAGGCGACTTAATGATATGCAAGCACAATATCAATTTCCTGACGACGCGGAGCTAGAGAGCCAAAGGGGCCAAATGGCCGGCCTCTTCGAAAGTCTCGAGGGATATCGCGATGATAAGAATTATGAAGCCGTCCAAGCCACAGAAGACGACGCTAAGTTGATTTTTAAAGAATTGGTTATGGAACAATTGAATAGCCTAGGCAAGACTTTTACTAAAAACCTGGCAAGTGTAGGAATGGCACCCGACGTTTATGATTTGGATTACTACCTGCTTCAGTATCTAACGAGCGGAGGAGAAGATCTTACACTTAATCAAGAAATTATAAACACATATCCCAACCTCTATGTAGAAGGCGACGCCACCGAAGAGCTTTATACCAAGGGTAATGAATTAGCTACCTCGGCAGGTGAAGATTATGTGGGGTATTATCATGTGGTGACAGATGATGACGGCAAGATAATGTTTATGGAGGGTGAATTTCATTCAGATGAGGTACATGATACTTTAAGTCCGTTTGTTAGCGAGGTATCTGTTAATATTGGAGATATTGCTGACTATGGAACGGCAGGCAGCGACAAATCTTTTACTATTGAAAAATACGTTAGAATCGGCAGTTCTTATAACGCACCAGGACCAGACTTGTTATCGGAAGAAGTCTACGATTCCGAAACAGAAGCCATGGTAGCTTTGATTATGCCTAATATCTCGGATGTTTATCCCGGCACCTTGGAATTAGTAACCGATTCTACTACTGGCGACGTGGTTGGTGTAACAGGCGAGTTGGGCGTTAGATATGGATTGAGATTCTCTTTAAATATGGAGGGAACCACGTACACTATTACTGAGGTGGAGGTTAATGCATTAGACGTGAAAATCTATCAATTTGATCCCGAGACAGATCTTGGAAAAGATAGCAAATTGTTGTATTGCTTGATTAATAAACTTAAAGATGATGGCAAAATTAAACTTGTTAGTCAGTATATTTTCGCACTCAATAAACTCACAGCCACAACGGCCATCTATAATGGAGAAGCCTTCTTGCCTTCGATTGGAGAGAAAGTAGTGCCTCTAGGCGCGCTAAATTCAGACATTGCCGGAGGAGGCTCCGCCGTCGCAGGCGGGGACATGTGTTTCACATTCGACCCGGCCGACGACGCCCCCTCTGAGGACGATGGCTGGTACCAAGAGACCGACGACGATGGCGTTGCCATCGAGGGCCGCTATTGTCTCGCTCTCACTGCCGCCGGCGAATACGACGAGCAGAAACCAGGCAATATGATTACATTTGACGCAGATGGCGCGCCATCTCTCGCCGGCGTTGAGGGTTGGGCTCATAAAGTTGATCGAGATCCTGGATTCTTCGGTGGTCGATTTGTGACGGATTGGGATGAGTGGGATCAAGTTATTTTGAGAAACTCAAAAAGCCGCATAAGACAGATGTTTAAAGGCTTTTATAATTCACGACGATTTAAACCAGGCCAGCGCGACGAAAGCGCCGATACCCCAGGCTCTACTGTGACAGAGGAGCTTAAAGAGGATATGATCGCAGAGCCGGGCGATGATGCGGTATCCGGCTGGCAAAAGAGGAAATTACGCGGAAATCCATTTAATGCTAATGGGGAAATGTGTGAAGAAAAGAATTAGATGATAATTACTATGAGGTAAATTAAAATGAGTTCATTGGCAGTCGCCCTTCCGTTAGAATTAGATTCTGGAACTGGGTTCAACATGGTTACAGATATCAAGGGTCTTATAAAGCAAAACTTGAAGATGATTATATTGACGAATCCCGGGGAAAGAGTGATGAAGCCCAAGTTCGGCGTTGGGATTAAAACATTTCTTTTTGAGAACTTTGGAATAGATACCAAGGCTCGAATAGAAAGCAAGATTAGAGAACAAGTGCGCATTTATTTGCCGGCAGTTCAAATTAGAGAAATCAATTTTGGATTAACTGATCCTGACAATAACCATCTCGGTCTTCAAATAAGATATTCTATCCCAGCAATTCAGGTTTCAGATTTATTAGAATTAACTACTTAAAAAATGAGGGTTTTTGATGTCCGACGAACAGAAAAAAATAGTTCCAATCGATTATACACACCGCGAATATAAAACTATTCGTGAAGATTTAACGCAAATAGCAGAAAGGTTTTATCCAGACACCTTCAAGGATTGGAGTGAAGCCTCCTTTGGCTCGTTGATGTTGGATGCAGTCGCATATATTGGAGATCAACTTTCCTTTTATTTGGATTATAACGTTAATGAATCATTCTTAGACACCGCTTATCAGTATGATAACGTCTTGCGACATGGCCGTATTCTGGGTTATAAATTTGAGGGGCGCCCATCAACATATGGAAAGGCGGCCCTTTTTGTGGTCATACCAGCTTCGAGTACCGGCTTAGGCCCCGACCTTAGTTATATTCCCGTTGTTAAAAAGGGATCCCGGTTTACTTCTGAAAATGGTTTAAATTTTGTTTTAACTGAAAACATAGATTTTGCAGACTCTAAGAACCCTACGGTGGTCGCAACAGTGGATACTACGACGGGCGCCCCAACTTATTATGCAATTAAGGCTTATGGTAATGTAGTCTCAGGCTATTTTAGCCAAGAAAGAATAAGGGTAGGCGCCTACCAGCAATTTTTAAAAGTGCAGCTTTCTAGCCCCAATATTACCGAAATTATTTCTGTTAATGATTCTGAGGGAAATGAATACTTTGAGGTAGATTATTTAGCTCAAGACATGGTTTTAAAGGAAATTGTGAACACCAATTATAAAAATGATAATGTGCCTTCTATCCTTAAGCCTCTTCTGGTTTCTAGAAAGTTCGTTGTGGAAAGAACACGCAGGGCTGCTTCATTACAATTTGGGAGCGGGAAAACAGGAGAAACCAATGTGGTGGCAAATCCTCAAGCGGTAGCCATCAATGTTTTTGGAAAAGATTATGTAACCGATACTACTTTTGATCCCACTCGTTTATCTAAAAATGAAACTCTTGGTATTGTGCCTTCAAATACTACTTTAACGGTAACTTATCGCGTTACTAATCCTACTAATTCTAATGTGGCCGTTGGCAAGTTAAACTCAGTTGGAAATTCGAAAATGGATTTCAAAGATCAACAGTTGCTTACCACGAGCACTGTTCAAACAGTGGTAAATTCCTTAGAAATATCTAATGAAGAGCCTATTGTAGGGGATGTATCCGAACCTACCTCCACTGACATTAAAAGAAGAATTTTTGACACCTTTCCTACACAAAATAGGGCAGTAACGCAGGCAGATTATGAAAATCTGGTATATAGGATGTCGGCTAAGTTTGGTTCGATTAAAAGATGCTCCGTTCAAAAGGATCCGAATTCTATAAAAAGAAATCTTAATTTATATGTAATATCCGAAGATAGTCAGGGAAAATTAATTAAAACTAATAGCACGATTAAAAATAATATAAAAACATGGTTAAATCAATATCGCATGATGAACGATACGGTTGATATTTTAGATCCTTATATTCTCAATTTAGGAATTGAGTTCACAATGAAGGCTGCAACTGGTACGGATAAGTTTACTTTATTAGATAACGCTATTAATGCATTGGCAATCAAATTTAGTTCTCCCCTATACATTGGTGAACCCCTTTATATTAGCGATATTTATAGTGAATTAAAGAATGTTAAAGGATTGTTGGATGTTCTAACAGTTAAGCTCGTTAATAAAACGGGGGCCAACTATTCATTCGCCAACATCGATATTAACGAGAACTTATCCCCAGACGGAAGTTATTTGGTAGTGCCTGCAAACGCATTGGTGGAAATTAAGTTTCCCAGCACCGATATTACAGGAAAGGTTGTATAATGGCGATTAAGAAATACGCCCCAGATGCGAATGATACTATCGTTAACGCCTTTCAGCCTAACTTAAATACTCGCGGCACCGGCGCCAACATGGGAAGAGCGGACGTTTTAGAAACTTTTTCCATTTATGGAAGACAAACAACTAGCTCGCAAGAGCTTTCTAGAATTCTCATTAAGTTCCCTATCACCGATATTTCCACTGATAGGACTAATGGAAATATACCGGCTAGCGGCAGTGTTAGTTTTTATTTACGGATGTATAATGCAGCGCATTCAAAAACGGTTCCTGTAGATTACAAATTAAATGTACTTGCTATTTCACAATCATGGCAAGAGGGAGTAGGACTAGATCTTGAAAGCTACAAGAATTTAACGTTAGGCAATGAAGGCGCCAACTGGATGAGCGCGTCTAATACTACATATTGGACGGACAATGCCGGTACATTGTTAGGGGGTGGTTCATATCTTACGGGTAATAGCGATACAGAAACCTTTTTGCTAACTCAATCTCTTACAACCGGCCTGGAAAATGTTGATCTTGATGTCACTACGATTGTAGAACAGTGGATTGGAGGAACTTATAGCAATTATGGATTTGGTGTATATCTTTCAGCCAGTTATGAGGCTTATGAGTCGGGTTCTGCGGATGATACTACGAGTCGAACTCCCGGAGATCTAGCTCTTGATGCTGATGACACCACACAAAGTGTTATTTATAATCCGAGCGGATCAACTAAATCATATTATACAAAGAGATTTTTTGGTAGAGGAACGGAATTTTTCTTCAAGAAACCAACAATAGAGGCTCGCTGGAATTCACAAGAAGCAGATGATAGGGGAAACTTCTTTTTTAGTAGCTCTTTAGCACCCGCAGATAAGAATTTAAATACCATTTATTTTTATAACTATATTGATGGCCAGCTTACGAATATTCCCAACTTGGGAGGCGACGAACGTGTCTATGTGAGTATTTATTCGGGCTCTACCGGCGGCTTTTATAGTGACCAAGGTGGTGGAGACGGCGACGACATTGGACCATCAGATATTCCTGTTTCCGGAACAACATCGGAAAACACCGGCAGTGTTCAAATTTTAGCAGTCGACGACAAGGGTTATGTGCGCAGTGGCTACCAAACGGTTATAACAGGGGGGATTGTTTCAACGGGCATTTACAGTGCGTCGTTTGCATTCTCAGGAGCCACCCGGTTAGATACCATTTATGATGTGTGGTTCACCGGCAGCGACACTGTTACCAACGCCAATGACGCCCCTACTCAGTATTTTACTGGGGCCATTGATTGCCACACACTGCGCGCACAAAATCATATGACGCGCCCAAGTTATTACATGAACATTACAAATCTTAAAGACAAATATCGAGCAAATGAAAATGCACGCTTTAATTTATATGTTAGAGATAAGAATTGGGATCCCACCATTTATAATGTTGCGAGCACTAACCTTCCGGTTGTTAATATAATAAGCGCCTCATATAGAGTTTATAGAAGCGTCGATGCTTACGATGCGATTCCCTATGGAACTGGAAGCGATTTACATACTTTAATGTCTTATGACGTGTCGGGTAATTATTTTGACTTGAGCATGAAACTTTTGGAGCCTGGATATGAATACGCATTTAAATTTTCATTTTATGATAATGGCCTCAGTTCTTGGGTTGAGCAGCCTGACGTGTTCAAGTTCAGAGTAGAAGACTATGAGTATTAAAAAGCTTTTTGAATCTACCAACAAGCCGCGCAATTATCTTTCTGAAACTGATCAGAAAAACGCGTTTAAAGATGTAGAATCAGCGAAGAATGTTGGAGCACTTGAGAAGAAACAAACCACATTTATTCCGCAAGTTGATTATAACGAGCCAAAGAACTTTGCGAAATATGGTTCTGCAAATTTATATTATAAGTCTGCGATTAATAGAATCGTTGATTATTTTCCTTATGATGGATCCGATTCAGAGATAACTGAATTTTTTAACAAATCTCTCGACATTGAAAAGTTTGTTTTTGATAACCTTTATCCTCGCACAACTGGCTACGCACTTTTTAGTGCGGATGGGTGGGGATCCCGTTCCGGAGCCAAAGTCAGCGGCTATGGACTTCCAGCTAGTCAAGAATACATCGAGTTCAAAGGAGGTCCCCATACAGTTACTTCTAGTACCCGCGCCGGGTTGTTTGAAGATACAGCAACAGCACAGCGAAATTTTGCGAACGTTTATGATACTAATATTTATACAACTGCAGGCTTGGAATCAAACTACGGTACCGGCTCACGCGAATCCAACTTAGAGTGTAATTTTGATAAAGGGGTTACACTTGAGTTCTGGCTTAAGAAAGATGCTTTTGACACTGATTTAACTGCCAAAGAGGTTATTTGTGATATTTGGAATGGGGAGGATGAGGGTGTTCATAATTATGGTCGCGTACTGTTAGCCATTAATGGGGCCGCCGGCGCCTCTCCTTTCATTCTTACAGTTTATAGTGGATCTACGGGATTTGCTCAAAAGGTTTTAGGAAGTACCGAGGTAACGGTTGGTACCGTATCAAATAGCTCATGGAAGCATTATGCGGTTACAATGCAGAATTCTGGCAGCAGTTTTATTTCAAAGCTATATGTAACGGGCGCTCTAGATGATGCAGATACCGCCACTAGCACCAATTTGGGGATTCTTCCCTCTAAAACAAGCGTTTCTGGCGCCATGATAGGGCGCCTGGGGGCTTTGGTTGCGGCGCCACCTAGTATTAATATAGCCGCCGGAGCCGGCAAATTAAGCGCGTCTATGGATGAGTTCCGCTTTTGGAAGGTGGCGCGAAATGGCGACGAGATTTACAAAAATTGGTTTACACAAGTAAGGGGAGGAACCAATACCGACATTTCTAATACTACTCTTGGAGTCTACTATAAGTTTAATGCCGGTATTACTACCACGGCTAGCCTTGATAATAATGTTTTAGATTATAGCGGAAGAATTTCTAATGGTAATTGGATTGGTTATGATTCATATTCACGTTCTACAGGATCGGCCATCGTAGAATCTACAGCATCGGCCGCCGAGTATAAAGATCCAATCATTCGTAGCATGAACCCAAATGTGGTGACACTAAAAGAAGATCTCCAACGAAAAGGAACCTACTACGACTATAGCAACAATACTTCCTTTAAAAGTTTATTGCCTAGCTGGATTATAGAAGAAGCAGAAGATAAAAATACCGACTATATTTCTGCAGACAATAGTAATATTGATATGATGTCTCATATTCTTGGCACTTATTTTGATAAATTAAGATTACAAATTGAAGCCGTTCCGAAATTGAGAAATCTTAATTATACGAGCGCCTCTTATACCCCTATTCCGTTTGCTGAACATCTCCCACAATCATTGGGGCTTTATTCTCCTGAAATTTTTGTGGATGCCGATGTGCTCGAGAAATTCGCAAATAGAACCAACAGCGCTCTATTCGAAGGAGATTTAACCGAGACTAAAAACCTTATTTATCAAAATCTCTATAACAATCTTACAAACATTTATAAATCAAAAGGAACAGAGAAAGCAATTAGAAATGTCTTGCGCTGTTTTAATGCTGATGACAAATTAATTCGCCTAAATGCTTATGCCAATAATCAAGTTTATGAATTAAAAAATAATCTTCAGCAAACATTGGTTAACAGAAAAACTCTTAATTTTAATACCGGCAGCAACGCGGGCGGAGTAGTTTATCAAGCTCGTTTTGGTGCAGCAGATTATTTGTTGACTAATAACTGGTGGTCTACTTCTAAGTATACTGCTAAATCATCATTAGTGGGATGGTGGCGTTTAAATGCGGATGTGTCGTCGGCCGGTGAAGTAACAGACGATAGCGCCAACAGCAACAACGGCACGTTTGATGCATCCGGAGACCGGCCCGCATTTTCGGCTCGTTATCCTTCTAGCTTAATACAAACTGCTAGCTGTACCTTTGATGGTACCGCCGCCGACGAAGATTCCATTAATATTGGGACTGCAGCCACTTGGGACGCGATCATAGGGAATGATACTTCGGGCGGCTCGAATGAGAAGATGACACTCGCAGCTTGGGTTTATAAAACTGGCGATGGAGGTAGCAATTACGGCCGCATAATGCAGTTCGGTAATGGAGCCAGCGGCGAAATTGAGTTGATGACCACGCCGACTGAAACTATAATATTTAATACATATTGGAATGGCGCCAGTGTTGAATGGGAAACTTCTGCAGGAGTGATTTCATTGAATACCTGGGCTCACGTTGTGGTGACCTATGATGCAACGGCTGCCGGCAACACCCCCGTAGTTTATGTTAACGGCACCGCAGTATCAGTTACTCAAGCGGGTACAGCCCCCGCTGGTAGTTGGAATGGAATTGCTACTGCTGACTGCTACATAGGTAATAACAGCGGCCAAGGCTCGGGTTGGCAAGGCGACGTCGCCGACGTGGCAATTTGGAATGCAATTTTAACAGAAGGCGATATTAAGGCTCTTTATAATGCAAAAAACAGCGTTGGCCAAACTAACAATGTAGCTCAAACTTTGGGATATATTGCTAATGGAGGCACTGATGTGCTCGGGAGCGATCCGGTTGAAAGCATATATGGGTTTACATTAGAGTCAGATATTGTTTTCCCCAATTTTGAAGATCCCCAAGTTCCCGTATCTCGCAATGAGATAGAAATCTCGCTGTTTGGAATGTGTTCAGCTTCCACTGACAATGGGGGCACTCGACCTCTAAATGATACCACATGGTATACTAACGACAATGTTAGCTTTCAGGTATATGCCCTTAGAGATGCGCCGGCCTCCAAAAATGTGAGATTCAAATTAACTTCTTCTCTTGGCGCCCCCGGCGCCACTGATGACACACGAGGTCCCTTTCCCACATTAACGAGTAGTACATTTTATGATGTTTATGATAATCAATCTTGGAATATATCAGTTAGGCTGAAGCCAAGCCTTTATCCTATGGCAAATATAGTATCTGGCGCCGGCGGTGCACCCGGTGACTTTACATATGATTTGGTGTTCTCTGGAATAAATGCTGAAATGGGGACAATTTATAATAGTTTTCATTTAACAGCTTCTGTTACTCACACTGTCGGCAATAATTTTCTCAACGCGACGAAAAGACTCTACACTGGTGCCCGTCGCGTTAATATTACGGGCGCCCTATCCTCCTCGTGTGACGCCCACATTGATAGTGTAAGATACTGGTTGAAATATTTAGACGACACAAGCTTAAATCAGCATGCCTACGATGTTGATAACTATGGAATTTCCGGCTCTTATCAACATACTTCTCCTTTTGACGCCAACCTAAAGAACAAGGGCAGCGTTTTGAATTTAAATATGCTAGCGCTAAATTGGAATTTTAATAATGTATCAGCGTCAGACGCAAACGGGAGTTTTTATGTGAAAGATATTAGCTCTGGTTCTGTACAACTTCGTGATAACTATGGATGGGTAGGCGATGTTGCCGGCTATCAATTGGTAGGTTCTGGCTCGGGATGGCCCGCTTCTACCCAAAGTGTGATTCAGAGCCAGTCCACAAACGCTTATCAGTTTATTAATCCTGAATTAGCCATTTCGTCGGACATGATTCAGATAATGACAGATGATGATAACTATTTTGGAATCGCTCAAACTCCACCTACTTTTAATTATCTATTAGAAAAGAGCATGTACAACGCCATTTCTGAGGAGATGCTTGACTTCTTTGCTGGTGTGGTTGATTTCAACAATGTAATTGGCGCGCCCGTCAATCGATATCGGGCCCGCTATAAAACTCTTGAAAAATTGAGAGAAATTTTCTTTAGAAAAGTGACTGATGTTAAAGAAGTAGAGAAATTTCTTGAATATTATAAGTGGTTTGATGATGCTATAGCCGAAATTATTGGGCAATTGGTGCCCGCTTCTAGTGAATTTACTCCCGATATTTACAACACCATTGAAAGCCACGTTCTCGAGAGAAATAAATATTGGACAAAATATCCTACACTTGAATATGTCGACCCCGATCCCGGCTCCAATATAAATTCAGGAGCAGATACTTATAAAGGTTCTCCGGCGCCCTCATCCCCACGTCCCACAAATGTACATCCTGAATTTTGGCTGGATCTAGCGCTGCGCACGGCGCCCGAGATTACTTCTGGTGATAGCACAATTGATAGCCAGCGTAATACCATCCGTGACGTCGTCACTCGGGTAGCATCTGCGGATGACGATCTCCCTAACCTTACAGATGCCAAAGGAAACCGATATAAAGGCGTACCCCATCCTCAAACGATTTATAATCTTTCTATGACTCTTGCTAAAACTGGATTAGGATCCTATCGAGGAGGTATTAATTTTGTTGAACCAAAGAGCCTTGCATTCACTTATAACGCTCTCTATCCCGCGGGCCCAGTAAATCATGATAATAAGGTATTTGTACCCCAAAATGTACTTTTTGCTGATACAGATGATATGGTACCTTTGAGTGAAATTGCTACTAACCCTTCAATACACAATCCTAATAGAAAACTCAAAAGGATCCTCAAAGTACAACATGGTCGAGATTGGGAAAATGGAACTGGATATTCAAATGTAAAATCTAGTTACGCATTTCCATTTAGCATTCTTAGTTCATCTCTCACTACTGGATATAATAAACAAATAGTTGATCGCGTTGGTGCAAATTTAGAATTGGTAAATCTTCATACGGACGGGTATGGGCCAGATATGGAGGTGCCAATGCAAGGGCCTTTCACGGACCATAATGTTGGAGGCCACCAGTCACGCCACGTTCCTTTGAATACCGGATCTGTATTAAACACTTATCGTACCCGCCCGGAAGCTTGGAAATTGCTTCTCGGAAAATGTTCTACTATTACCGGAGCTATAGGCTTAGCAGGTGTGGATTATCCATGGCCTGATACTAATGATATTGGGACTCCCTATCCCATGACAGCTTCTCAAAAAGCCGTTTATTATCGCAATTTTATCGCCAAAGCCCCAGTCAACATTAGAAACATTACAAGTTCAATGAATTCTGTATTGGGTAATTATCGCCATAATTATGAGATAATACAATCAGTAGGAACTTTTTCTAATCCGCGGCGGTTTATTAAACAACAGCCGGCCCTGCCTACCCCGGTAGTCAATCTTCTTGAAACCGTTCGGTCGGCTTCTACTAATGTAGTTGGTTTCTTCCCCACTATTCGTCGGACTGAAAACTCTCATTTTAATTGGGACTTAACTTATGCGCCCGTTGAATTTACAGGCTCAACTAATCAAAGTATTTTTATAAGTCGTTTTTCGGCGCCAGGCGGCCCAGATGTTATGTCGAGAGGATTCTTGGACATTCGCGGCGGCGAGTATTCCCCCTATAACGCTCTTCCGTGGCGTAATCTTTCGGTCTTGAGGCCATGGCAACCGCCCAGCGGCACCATCTCTCAACCCACAGGTTCAGGAGTGCCTGGTATCCGTATTTACGATATTCACGGAAAGTCTTATGGGCTCGTGGGCCTTTTGGCTCGACACTCCGCAAGATTTGGTCGAGATTCAATATTTGAAACTGCAGCACCTGGAGCCACTTATAATCAATTACCCAGTTTCCAACAAGTCAATCGCAACCGGTTGATGATTATTAAATCATCTTCAACGGATGCGGCACACCCATATGAGACAGGTTCACAATTTGATAATGCATATGTGCAACATGCTATTCCGCGCTCCACTCGTCAATATTCTTGGTTTTCTGGTGCTTTGATTTCTTCTGACGATGTGCGCTATTATCGTTACGCTCCAGCCGGCTCCGAATTATTCTCCGGCTCCACAGGGTATGTTGAATACTTTAGTTTTATCACAGGAAGCGCCATCGCGCCTGACACCACAGTGGGTGCTTATCAACCCATCGGCCGTTTGAATATTTTCACTCTCGATCCCATGACTGGCTCTACATCTAACATAATTGGGTATCCAGCAACTTCCGATAACACCGCTTATTTTAATTCTCAGCTAATTGAGACCCTTCCCGCAGCAGACTCTGAAGCGATTACGGGATCTGCTGCTAATTTCTTTAATCTTTTGATGGCCAGGCGAGAAAATACTTATGGCTGGAACTGGACAAAGACTCATCAAAATAATAATCCTATATTGTTAGCAGAAGCCACCAGTTCTGTTTTAAGTTTGACAAAAGAACCCGCGGGCACAACACTCTCAAGTTATAGAATGACGCCGGCATCGATGAAAGGTCGACAAGTGATGATAAACATTAATGTGCCTGGGTCTCAAGAAGATATACGCTCAAACAAACCAAAAGTTAATAACGTCACTCTTACAACCACAAACAACAATAGTGAAATATTCTTTAATAATATTGACTTAGACAATCTTTTAAGTGTTCCCCTTGATGAAATTAAAACTCCTTATGATAATCTTATCGCTCTGACTCAAAAAAACAAGTTTTATAAACTTAACTGGCTTCTCTATACAGAGGGAGTTTACCCCTCCGATGTTAATGAACTTTATGTTACTACTACAACCAGAACAGATTATGACAACAAGTTTTGGAGAAATGCTCGTACCGGGCCAGTTTCCCGAGCAACGGTAGGAAATGCCATTAATAATTCATTCGGTAGAAGTGTTTCACAAAGTTGTTGGACTTTAGATGCCCAGGACAATTTTTTGACAAGAACTGCGGCTAACCTTCCAGAAGCAAGTTGGAACTCCGCCAGCAATGAAGACATTGGGTTGATTAGTTCTGGAGCCGCCGGCGAGCTTCAAAATAACTATTTCTTTTATTTTACAAATGCTGACAACCCTTACCAGGCTCTCGCGCCTGCATCCTTGTATGCGAGAAAGCACATGCTTCAAGCACCCAAATCAGTAAGTCCTTGGACTAACATCCCTCAGTCAGGTACTAATCCCAATATTGGAGAATTTTCTACTGCTTCTGCGCTTCATCCTGCGGAACCTTATGCTGGCGAAGCGTTCTGGGAAGCTGATACCTTAGCAGGTAAAATTATCAAACATGGAACAAGGGCACGTTTTGAGAGTACTGCCTCACAACCATGGTTTAATGTATATGAGGATTTCCGTTATGATTTAAAACTTCTTGCGAAAGACTATTCTATTCTCCCCGAATTTAGAATTAGCGAGCACGTTGAAGATTACATCAATTATGGAGTACTAAGTCAGATAAATACTTTTGAAATACCAGGAACTTTATTGAGTAGTTCACAAGATACTTTTTATAAAGATTATTCTAATTCTGAATTTATGAAAGAATTTATAAATATTCCGGGCAAAACCAACATGGGCGCCACCGAAATAAGGCTTGTAATGAGCGCCGCGATTAGATTTAATCCCTATAAAGGCTTTTATCCAGCACAAAGAACTGTAGATTTAGTTAATCAATTTTCGAAATCTTATGGCTCCGGTTTAATGGGGAAAAAACAGGCTAGCCCCATGAGAACAGGAAATAAACTATTTCAAACGTCGGGTTCGTTGCTGAGGCCATTGATGCAGCCTTTATTTGCTCCGGGAATTCTTTATAATACCATAAAAGCCGGCGTGGCTGTTGATTATCCGGTTCTTATAGATGATTCAAAGTTTTTCGCTCAGCCATGGACTAGTTCGGCATCTGATGGGTTTGACGGGCCCGGCCATGGCGATGGGCGCACCACTAATGATTGGGCATTGTTGCAGCATCAAGCAAGTACTGCAAATGATGATCCTGAAGGTTATCATGGAGGAGAATGGTTTGATCAAAGAATACCTTTTGAAGCTATTCTAGAACCTGCGTCTCATATTACCGATGTCGCTTTTGTAGATTGTGAACCTCATCCATCGGTAAGTTTGGCAGTGAGTGCGTCTTTTACTGGAGAATCTGATGGCCTCTATTCTAAGATGTCTAGTAATTTCTTTGGGGAAGTAGCTAATTTCTTTTTGAAGAATAAAGAATTTTCTTCTTTACGATCTGGAATTATTACCGATGATTTACAATTCCGCGATGGAGATGTCTTTGGCGCCAGAGTGGTCATGCAACGCGCTTGGGAAGGTTCGCGAACTTATGGAAATGAATCTGGATCTGATGGTGGCAATACTTATTATGTTAAAATGGGCGCTAAGGCTTATAGTGGATCCGGAGCCACAGTACGAGCCCTACCGGGATTTTATCCTCTTCCACAGGATCCGATTAAAAATGTCGAATTTAAGCCCAAATTCGTTCCCTATACGCGTCCAACTGCATATGGACCGCCTATTGCCGGCCGCCCACGCTGGTATCGCGCAGGTATTTCGTCTGCAGAAGCTAGGCGCGCCCGTCAGGGCGATGCTTATGGGGTTCATGATTTTGCAAACGGCCATAATTGGGCGTATACACCACCCTATTTTTATGGAGAGTCGTGGTGTGATTTAATTTTTAGGCCAACTGCCGGCACAGCCTATGACCTAGATCGAATCTTATCGGAGATGAGCGCCGTTTATTGGCGCGCCGATCCAGGCGGCCAAATTAATACAAATCAATTAACGACTTATGCATTGATTCCTAAAAGTTCTACCGGCAGCAATGACCCGGGCCCTCCTTACGGGGGCGCCAATATTAATTCCAATGCTATGCAATTAAGCGCTAGTGTTAATCTTTTTGGAATGGAAGCAATTACAGAACAATCAGTGGATGAATTTGGAAATTTGATATCCGATACTAATAAAATTGTTGGAAAACAATGGGTTATTCAATCTAAATTTGAAACACCGATGTTGAACTTTAGCGACAATGATCCAGTTCATCCAATTTCTACTGCGAATTCTACCCTTACGTTGCCAACTTATGGATCTGCTTCGGTACCTCGAGGAATGTGGCATCAGTTTGGTGTTGTACCATCAGAAACAGATAGTGGAGTATTTCTTAACATCGGTGATATTCCCGCTAGCTGGCTAAAATATCATTATGATGTTATTACCAACGACACGGTATATAATAACAACAACGCTGGATTGTATGGCAAGAAAATTCATAAGAAAATGAAGTCTTTGACAAAAATAATGGGCTTTGAACGTGACGAGACTAAAACAAGATTAGGCGAAATAGCTTCCAAGCAAGTCATTAAAGAAGCGGTCGTCGCAGTCCCCTATATAACCACCGCAATGCCCCAAAGTCAAGTTAGCAAAATAGGAGTCACACAAGCAACCGAAATGAAGAAGTTTGTGAGCATTCCTTCCCAAAGAATTAAAGCGGCTATGAGCAAAGGAACGCCCGAAGGAGATTCATTAGCAGCTGCTGGTGCTTCAATTCGAGAACTTATCCAAAAAATGGATCGATATGTACTACCCCCAGAGTTTGACTTTATAAACAATCCCGATATTAAACCAATGGTGATGTATATGTTTGAATTTGAGTATGAACTAGATCAAGATGATCTATCTTATATATGGCAAAATATTGCACCATCGAATTATCGAAAGATTTCTTTAGAAAGTCGCAGTGTAGCCCACACGTTGATAAATACAGAACTTTTAGATGCGAGCGTGTTAAACAATCCCGATCTGCGATGGATGGTTTTCAAGGTTAAACAACGCTCAGAGGGCAACTATTATGATAAGATTATAGCTCAAGTGGGGGAATCCTCGGAGGGAGTATTCAATCAAGAATCGGCAGAAGAAAAAGAATATGAGACGATGTTTAATTGGCCTTATGATTATGTTTCGATTGTAGAAATGGCGAAATTAGATGTACAAATTTTATATAAGAAATAGATAAAGAGAATATTTATAATGAAAGAGAAAATAACTAAAAATGGCTAAATTCCTTGATAAAAAAGAACAAGTTTATGATCTGCGGCTAACTTCGTATGGTCGTTATTTATTGTCTATAGGAGGCTTTAAGCCTGCTCATTATGCATTTTTTGATGATAATATAACTTATGATAGCCGCTATATGGCCGGATCTGGTCCCTCTATTGCCGGCACGGACGCAACCACAGAAAATCAAAATAACATAAATAAACGTATTAAACAGGAAACTCCTTATTTAGAAAGTTTGGTTACTTTTCGCGACGTAGAGAATTATGTAGCCAGCAACAGCGGAGAGACTATTAATTTTTTTGATATGACGTTTACTCCTACTAAAATAAAACCAGACACAGATATTTTTAAATTTAATTCAGTAATTGGAGACGCGTATTTAGATGGAGAAACACAAGCAGCGCCGGCGTGGCAAGTTTTAATGCTCCAAAATAATATTTCTTCTTCTGTTTATAGGCAAGGAGCACCACCTGTTCCTACATCCATGGCTGGGGTAGTCCCCAACTCTCCCATACCGCAAATTAATATTAAAGCAATTTATAAACTAAGAGAGGCCGACCCTCAATTTAATTCCAACACAGTCAATGCGAGGGAAACTATAAATCAAAGCCCTATTTTTAATGATAGAAGGGTAATACAGTTAGTAATGGAAGACCCGCTTATATATTTTGATGAGCTTAATACTCAAATTTTAACTGAAAATTTTGAAATTGAGGTTTTTGAAGTAATGAGTGGCACCTTGGGGGGGATTTATAATCCAACTTTCGAAAGGAAATATTTTGAACAGAAAATTTCTCAAGTACAAAATGGCTTTATGACGACAGCAACACCAGAAGAGAGAGAAAATATAACTTTAACCACAAGCAGTGTCGAATATTATTTTAATGTTTTAACCGATAACTCCGTTAATCATGCGATAGCATGCCAGGGCATAGAGACCTTTAACAAGAAAAGTTATTACATTGATTTAGATTTTGATTGTGAAGCAACAACAGGAGACACTGTGTTTTATGATATTTATGGTGCTGCTATTAAAGATGAGGATCTAGAAATATGTCAAACTTAGTTCTTAAAGGCGATTTAACTGCAAATTTCGGTGAACATTTTCCCGTTCCGTATATTAATAGGGTTTATCTCGACTACACGGATTGGTCGTCGGCCGTGAATTGGTACCACCCAGAGATGAATATATTCATTCAAGCTCCCGAAGGAACCGATATTGAAACTTTAATAAATCAGATGGAAGAAGTTACCTTCATGTGGTACATCGCGCCCATCGACTCCGATGACTCCGTGAATGCCGAACACATTCAGAACCTATTAAATGGAGAAGAGAGCATTTGGGAACAGGAATACGTTTATATGAACTGGATCTATAAATTTTCGCTTTCTGATCTGCCGATCCCAGAAGGATCCTCGATACCCGATTATGAAACTTTATATGATGAAGAGGGAAATAGAATATTAAAATTTACATATTCAACATTAGATAGAGAGGAGCCGCCAATCAGCGGCGGCTGGTGGATGCTCAACGACGTCGACAGTGTTATGTTGGCTTGGTCAACTACTGCAAATTTGGGTGAAGTATATGATGACGACCAGTTGCTCGAGGCGATCACGGCCATCGGCGCCGATCCTTTAGTTACACAACAATGGATTGAAAAATTAGATTCTCAAACTAGTGACATAGCCTATGAGATGGTGTGGGTTGATGAGGCGCTGCCTTCTTCAGAACAGGTGGCTTATGTTACTGCAGATGATGCTGTTTATGGAGGCTTTCCTCTTCAATCCATCACAAGTCAATATTATGAATCTTCGGGCGCAACACATGAAGACATCACAGCTTCTTTTCAAACATTAATAGATAAATATCAAGTACAAGGCACAACAGATAGTTCTTTGCAGAATGTTTTAGATAGCATATCACTTATTCTTCAAACGGAGTCACAAGCAGTAGATCTGCTTCCGCAATTAAATGAATATGGAAAAGCCTTTCCAAGCAAAACAAGTGCTACAACTATTGGTCAATTATATCTTGAATATGTTGAGAAAGTGACCATATCGAACCAGGCGCTAGCGAGCGCCCCACAATTGTTTAAAAAAACCATAACTTCGAATTCCAAAGTTGTGGATCAAAGAGAGTGGACAATTGACTGGCAAGAATGGACCGGCGGCACTGTGGCCTGCACCGACGAAGACCCTCAGGGTAACATCGGTAGCTGTCCTCCTGGCGCCTATCTTTATGAAAATCTATTGTTAACGCGAATGGCTTATCCAGGGCAATATGATATCGCTATTGACCCTGCGCGAATTGATGTCGAAGGCTTTGAAGACGCCGGTGACGAATTCGTAGAGCTTGCCGGCGACGCGTGGGGCGCCAATTATGGTTGGGTATTTTTTGATGTTGATAAGGCATTTTACGAGACATCAACTCTAGCTAGAAATTATGATGTAGATAAATTAATAACATTTTTAGGTCTTGATGTGGATGAGGAGGGTTATTCTACTGGCGCACAGTTGGTAAATATGGCCTTTCATTTGGAAGAAGTAAAGTTGACCCGCTACACCGAAGACGAGGCCCAGGATTTCGAACGAACAGACAAAGTGACAATGTCTGCGGTTTATAGTGACACCGGCAATGCCGCGTTGCTAAACGGCGCCGTTGAATGGAGTAACGCCCGCGCCGGCGAGACAGATGAAGAAGAGGCCGGCCGTTCAAGCCTTTGGGCGCTCGGCCAAACGGCCCCATCCTATATTCTCTTGCGTAATTTTGATTTTCAAATCGCTGATGCGGCCCGCCCAAATCCTAAATTGGAATCTTATGGGACAGGATATATCGGTCTTCCTGCTTTTCGTTTAATGGCGTTTGAATTTCAAGACTTGATGGGATATTTTGAACAACTTTTAGAACAGGAGGATTCGGACATCGCCCAGTGGTACGAAATTACAGTGACAATGCGCGATAGGAGTGTTGAGACTATGGAAGCACTGGCAGAACAGATTACAACCTATCGAGACAAGCTTGATACATATTTTCAAGAAGCTGAACTTCCGTGCTCATTCAACAACATGACTAATGATTTTAATGAATATTTCATTAACTCTCAAAAAGCTTTATACGAAGATACCCCGGCGGAAGCACCATGGGTGGATTGCCCAGCTGTATTTGTTAATTTTTTGTATTTATTGCAAAATTCGTCAACTCCACCATCCCAAGATTTGAGCGATGAGAGTGATCGCACTTCTCGTGCGACTGAGATAATGAACAAAATCGCGCCCACCACAGGAAATTTGTCCCAATTAGAAGCTTTTTTTGATGATTTTAATGAATTGACCGAAGAAATTAATAGAATTGCAACCGAGGCCCGATCAGCAACCGGAGAGTATGGCGACAATAAATATTTTACCACTTGGTATGAGATCTCCGATAAGCAATCAGTGCCATGGCAAGTAGTAACTGATACGACAGAGAGCATCGTACTTCAAGATTATTTATCTGTCAGCGCTGACGATTGGGATCCCGGTCCCTGGATCCTGCGAGGCTGGTAATTAATATGGCAACTTATAACAACTCAAATAATTCGACAGGAAATCAATCATCAACCTCTACTTCAAATTCCACTTCAATGGTTTATGCAAATGGGACCGCAATTAATAAAAAAACAAATCCCCACACCGCTAAAATCTATATGGGTCTTGAAGTAGCTGGACAATCAACCAACAGCGCAACACCCCTCAATCAATCAGCACAAATATTATTAAATGAGCTAGGATATGCCATTTCTACAGAGAGCAAGAATTTTTCTTTAGAAGATAATGATCCCGAAATAGTTGAGAACGAAAACATATTTCAACAAGGAGTTTTTACTTCTTTGGCTGGCAGCGAACAATTGGCCACCGATAGTTTTATAGATCCCAATGATCCATTTTTTCAATTAGATAATGCTATTCCAGATAATTATAGGGTGCAGATTGAAGAGAGTACTACTGCTATAGAACCAAGTGTGGTAGCTTTGGCTGCAACGTTGGCGGGTAAAGGATAATAATTTATGGCGTATATAAGCGACGACGGTCTTGGTTCCTTCACTTCCGAGCAAGCAGTTGAAAATTTTGAAACCTGCGTGGCCAGCATGCCGGCCGCCCAGTGGGAGACCTCAGACGCAGCGGAACCCATCACCGATCAATGGTTAAATGCATGCGGTGTCGATAATCTGTGGCCAAACTTCGATTGGATCTCGACATCGCGCGAAGTGCACTGGGGGTACCCCACCGACGACCAGGTCGCTGCCATGGAAGACGAGGGTCGCGCGCTTTTCGATGATTGGCTGCTGGAACAAGAACACACATACCAGGAAAGATTTTGTTATTATTTCTTGAACGCCGAGCAGGGCTGCAGCGCTGGATCCGATAATTATATAAACTCTGAAGCTGCCTTAAATGGAGAATCCTACTTCAATGGCGGGGATCTAGCCGACGCCGGCGTTGCCATATGGGAATTTGAGTATATAAACTGCGAGGATATCGACGACCGCGAGTACGCGATAGCAGATTGCATTGAAGAAATGTGTGCTACAGATGGCAACCACCCAAGCCCCAATGACCTAACCGGGCTTACTAAGGATCTGCAATTATTATACTCCGTTGGGTGTCACCACGCGGATCGTAACATATGCGCTGACACCGGCGCCGAACCGGGTTACATCGCCGATGCCGGCGCCGACGTTCCCGGCGCGGATTTCGCCGGCTGGCCACCGGTATATGTCGGCGGCACCTGCGATCATTCTGAGAGTACGGAAATCATCACAACTTATTATTGGGATCCTTGTGGGGGTGATTGTGACGGCGCTGATAACTACCAGCAATTGATAAAATCGGAAACCACGATTTCCACCGATTCGACAATCGACGGCGCCGGATCCCTGAGAGAAGAACAGGCCTGCGATTACCAGTGGTGTGGCGACTATGCCACCGAGGGTTTGACAGCCTTGGGATATCCCGCTCAGCCGGCAGAGTGTGTTGCTTCCGGGTGGGTTTGTGGCGAGACCGATCAATGTGAACTAGAATGCTGGGAGCCAGGAAGTCAAGTTCCAGACGACGATATGTGTGACGTTGGATACACTTGCGCAGAGTGTGTTGGCTGTGTGTCCGAATACTGCTGGACTGATTTGACGGACAGCGGCTACACCGCCAGTATGGAAGGATGTTATCAATCTGTTTTAGAGAGTTATAGCGGTATTATCGATGATATTGCTGACCGGCAATTGGAATGGTGCCATGACTGCTTCGACGACGACAATCCGGACGTCGAACAAATATGGTGTAACCTCGGCGTGGGTCAATGTTGGGATCAGTACGAAGTTTGTCTAGATTACTACGCCGCCTATGGCACCCTGTGTAGTTGGGCCACCTGCTTGTGGTCAAACCTTGGCCTCAGCTGCGCGGACTATGATATAGATCCCACCCTTGATATTGAAATGTGCACCGAAGAAGAATCAAGCCTTCAGTACGGGACTTATACGATAACTGACGCACATATTGAGGCCATCCGGAGGACAACTGAAGATTACGATGAAGCGTGGACATGTGAAGATGAATTCGATCCAGTTTGCACCGAAGGCGGCGTTGTGACAGGCAATGTCTATGTGGGTGACGACGGCGCCATCATAAGTTCCAAAACTTGTATATGCGTTGAACCCTGGACCGGAACCTATCCTGACTGCACCTACCCAGAAACAGCCGTTGGTGGAACTACCACGGCCTCGGGGCAGCCGTACATATTCAGCGGCTTAGCGGATGCAGCCAACAAGTTTGAGTACTCTAGTGGTGACTCTACGACACCCCTAAATTGGTTGAGCATAGCGTCATCTGGAATACCTTGTTATAATTATATAGACACCGATGGTGATGGAGATCGCGATTATGACTGGGGCTCTTACCCTGAAAATGTTTGTGAACCAGGGATAATCGTGATTCAACAGACAGACCTCCAGATCTCGTCGCAGACTTCAACGGACGTGTACGACATATCGTTTTACACCCCTCACGCCACCTATGCGGCGCAGGCCCAGGACTTCGTGGCGCCGGGTCCGGACTTGTGGTACTCGACCGAAGGTGACAATGGAACCATCGAGCACCAGCTAAGATTAAACGATGACGAACAATCCAACCTTCAGAAGAAGTTTGGATGGAGCGATTGGACCCTTTCGGAATCGGATTTCATAAAAGCTTCTTTTCTTGCTGTTCCGGAAACAATGTGGGATAACGTAGAGGAAGTGGCATTTACTTCAAGTGAATATACTTTTAACAAGGTTTCGAGTCGTACAACTCAGTTTGAGGAAGGAAAGCTTTCTATTTTTGATACTGAGGAAGGCTCCACAACACCCAGCACGACTTCGATATCAACCACCATGACAACCACAACTACATCAACCGGTGACACTACTTATTAACAAGGGAATCTTAAATGTCAATTGAAGAAAAAGAAGCAACAATCATAGGTTTAAACTTGTTCTCTGGTTCGGCCGACGAGTTTAGGACTGCGATGGGTGGTTACTTTGAGATCGTGGATGTCGAAACAACAGAGGATACCACGGTTACGACCGGTCAAGAGATTCAACAAAAGGAATTTAGTGCCACGGAACCAGAAAGTCCTTTTATAAGCGGGATTACTGAAGAAGAGGCTTATGCCAATTCAGCAGAAGTTATTATTCCCAATTATAGATATCCGGTTCGAGCCACAGCCGACAGTGATAATTATAAGGGAGATGACTTTTGGAAAATATATTGGGCCGGCGGATCTTATGAGGGTATAATATACTCGGCTATTTATAATAAAACAGTATGGAATGATTATTGGTTTGAGTTGGGCCTTCCCTATTCCAAAATAGAAGCTAATTCTCTGGTAGAAAAAGAAAGTGTCATTAGTATAGCGCAAATTTCATGTACCTACAATTATTACTTACCCGAATATCAAACTCATGTGGATGCTCTAAAATCGGAACTTTTGATTCCAAACATGTATGCAATTGAAATGTTTAACGCCCAAGACATTGCCGATGGGTCTAACCCCCAAGGCTTAATGTCCGAAACCGAAAGCGTTGATTCGAGACTTTATAACAAGACTATAGAAGACTTTGTAAGCTTACAAGGGCTTTACGATATTAGTAACGCTGAAGATGCCGACTCAGAAGAGGGAGGGATTGATGATTTGTTAAAAGATAAAGAAACAATTTACTTGCCAGCACCAGACTTCGCAGGAACAGACGATACCACCCCTACATATGAAGGTCTTCCAAACTATACCCTACATGGTTATCTTTCTCAATCAGTTCCGTTAACAACCCTTTCTTCGTCAACGACAGAATATGTTAAAAATGCATTTCAAAATATATTTTTTGATCAATACTCAGTAAATGGTGGCACAACGAATCCTACCTTTCTTGATATGGAAAACAATGCCGATTTATTTCCTTATTATGTGAATATAAGTTTTCCAGCTAGAAATCAAGCAACCTCGAATGCAGCGTTGGACGAATTCGGCAAAGACTTCAATGAGGCCGCCCTCTCTATTCAGGAGTTGGCTGACGCAGGTGTTGCCGCCACAATGGCGCACGTCTGGGGCTTTCCTACCTACTTTGTAGAGTCAATAACAAACAATAACTATTCTCCCAAATTTTTGAAAGTTTTAAAAGAAGTTTTTAGTAATGAAGTGGCATCCGTAGCACCATCTGCGCAGGATTATGCTTTATCTAAAGATTATCAATCTTCATCGGCCGAGAGCACCATCGATGATCAAGTATTAACAACAGATACTGTTTCTTTTCGTTCGGTTGATTATCTTAAATTATTGAATTATTCACGCAACAATTATAAATCCACCACAGATAACTGTTATTTTATGGGAGAAAAATTAATAAACCGAGAAGCCGCAATGGATCCCACAGGAACTTATCGTTATTTAAATTCTAAAAATGGTGATGGAATTGTAGATGATATTATAGAATTTTTAAATGATGAATCTTATGCGCCATCTTCTTCAACAGTCGAGGAGCTTTTAACAGGTTGGCGCACGAATGGAAAATATAATGAAACAATTGCTTATAGGGTGGAGAAAATGGGAAACTCCCCCACCGGAGATGCTCGTACCCAAAATATTTTACAAAATTTTTGGATTTTTAATTCCATTCATTTGCCAGACGATATTAATCTATTTGATTCTCAAGTAAAATATGGACAAAATTATACATATAATATTTATGCGTATGTTGCGGTAGCGGGAATTAAATACCAGCTTTCTGATTTAAGGCTTACACGGCAAATAAACTATAATGAAGAGTCTACCTATCCCTACTGTTTGGAGTTTTACAATCCAGAAACTGATGCTGCAGCAAATCAGCTGGTCACCCCAGATGAAGCGGACTTAAGCCCGACGTTGGATAATAGTGAGTTTCCGGCCATGGCTGATGTCTATGTCAATTATGAGTCAAATATTAGATTGTTTGAGATTCCAATTGCCTCTAAAACACTTAAGGTTCTTGACAATCCAGCCAATCAACTTTTAATCAATCCATTCCAACTTCTTGATGCGTCTCAAACTATTGGATATACTGTTGAATACGAAAGATTTGTTGAACAGCCTTATCCCAAAACCATTTCTTCCGCAAATATTACATCAAAGCAAGATTATTTAAACGCCAAAGATTTATTGGAGGGGGAAAATTTAACAGAAGCGCCAGTTTCACGTCAACGATATTTAGAAATCTATCGTTTAAATGAAAAGCCGAAAACTTTTTCAGATTTCGATAACAATTTGGTGAGTACTATTGATTTAAAAGAAGAAGATTCGAAATTTACCTTACCAAGTGCAATATTTTATGATATGATAAAAACCAATCAAAAATATTATTATCTATTCAGGGCGTTAAATGAAAATCGGATGCCCGGGCCCCTATCAGAAATTTATGAAGCGCAACTAATTAATGATGGAGGCTACACTTATTCCAACTTCGATATTCTTTTTGAAGAAGATTTTGAAGAAGAGATTTTTGTTGATCCAACTCTTACCTTTAAGAAATTAATCCAATTACAACCCAATATGTCTCAAATAGTTTTCAATGATGGCGCAGTGGATTACACTAATACTGCTGCTTCCCAAATGGGAGCGATGACTCTGGGTGATGCTGATGATTTGATTTGGGGAAAAACTTTTAAGATTCGCCTGACTTCTAAAAAAACAGGCAAGAAAATGGATTTAAATGTTACTTATAAATATGAAACAGAAAGCAATTAAAAAAAACATAAACTATTTAGGTGAGAGGAGTATATAAATGGCTTTTTTGGATAACTCCGGCGATATTATTTTAGACGCCGTATTGACAGAGACCGGTCGCCGAAAAATGGCCGCGGGCACTTTTAAAATTACAAAGTTTGCTTTAGGAGATGATGAGATTAATTATGCTTTATATGATCTTAATCACCCTTCCGGCTCGGCATACGCAGACTTAGAAATTCTTCAAACCCCCATCATAGAGGCCACTACCCAAGTTGGAATGCAATATTCGCTTACATCGATGGCTGATAATAATTTGCTATACATGTCAGAACTACAGTTAAATGAAAAACTAGATACGGCCGCAAAAATGAAAAACAATACTGTTTATTTCAGTGTAAATTCGGAGACTCAAAAGATTTTGGACAATAGCACTGTTGGGTTTGGAGCAGGATATGCTATTTTAGCTGGTCAGAGGGGAGCAAGTAAGTTAATAACCATTGAATCGTGCCTTAATAATGCTGATATAGCAATGACGCAAGCTAACCAAAACACCTATTTGACTAGTAAAAATATGCTTGATACTTCTATGACAATTACATTTGATAACAATTTTATTTCTTTTCCCATGACTTCGCCAAAGAATACTAAATTCGCTAATAATGCGGACGGTTCTTGGGGGGGGACTACCACCCCTCTTCAAAGTCTTACGAACATTGCTCCCGCCGCTAGAGAGGGCTTTAGCACGGCCCGAGGCTCAATGAGTAGAGCCTCCATTTTCACTAGAGATGGCGCCGCCATCGACGCTACAGATTTAGTTAACTCCCTCGGCGTGGTGGGAAGCATGGCATATATAAACATTGCTGTTGATCCCACTTTAACGACTACGATGACTCAAACAGCCTCTACAAAATGGGCAAAGTTTGGAAGCACTGGGGTGACTATTACTGGTGTTAGTGCCACAAAAACCTTTTCAACTATAGACCTTAGTTTGGATATAACCGCCAACAATAGTGGCGCTACATTAAGCATTCCCATCACAATCATTAAAAGAGATACATAGACATTTGGAGAAAATGAATGGCAGTCAAAACTTTCGAAACACTTAACAATAATACGGATGTAACCACCACAAGAACGTTACTGCATGAAGCAATTCCTTTGACCGGTACGATTGTTTCTGGCACCTACACCGACTACACGCCCACCGGTGAAACCAACATCAAAAATTACACCCATGGAATGTTCCAATCAGTATATGATTATGCGTACCTAAGTTCATCTGCAAATCATATCTTTGATATTACAATTGGTTATGCCAACTCTTCTGGTTTGAGTAGCTCGGCAAATACTCAAAATGCAAAGAAGATTAACATTTATAATGAGATGGCACAAACCCTCCTAGGGTATGACATCACAGGGGCAATTGACTTATTTGAATCAGATCTTAACGTATCAAATGATGATAATATGATGCGCGAGGTTTTCTTTCTCAATTTTTCGCGTCTTCTAACGAAAGACCAAGTTAAGAAAGGTTCCTTTAGTTTAACTTTGGGGACTGCTTCATGGGCCGCGCCATATGCCGAGGGCCCTGGTTATGGGGTAACTCTAACAGATTTATCGGCATCGGAAACTCAAGGAACTAACTCTACTGCTCTCGCGGGCGAGTATGGACTGTTATATAACAACACTCTCCAGTCCGCGTCCAATGCGGGAGGCGTTCTAGGCTGTGTCTTTTATCAAGCTGGCATTGCTGTTCTTACCGCCTCGGTGTGGGGCACTGTAGACTCTGGCTCATATGTTCCGGAAGAGAACGGCTCTTTCAATGAGATGGGTGGAAAGATGTACGGAGTCACTGGCTCTTGGGCCGACTTGCCGATTTCTTCTTCTTGCGATGCGATTAGGCATCGTATCCAAAACCTTTCCTTTAACAATACCACGGAAATCAACTCCACGGTTTACTTCTGTCGGGCATCAGCCAACAAGTTTAATTATAGTTCCAACCCCACCTACATCACCGGAAGCAAGATTCGAGTTAAAGATGTTGCCACCGACACTCCGGTTTCTTATATCACAACTATTGGATTATACAGTGCTAATAACGAATTGTTAGCAGTGGCCAAGCTTTCTGAGCCACTAAAGAAAGATCCAGCAAACGAGGTGACACTGCGCGTCCGACTGGATTACTAAAATGTCCCTCAAGAAGTTCAGACCACAGGACATAACACTGAATACAATGAAAGCTCACCCTAGTTGTGAGTTTTTCATTTATGATGGAAACATCTACTACAATAATCTCCCTTATCAATCTGGGACAATTAATCATGGCGCCAACTTAGTTGTTAGCTCTGGTTGTATTAGTCTCTATGAATTAAACATTGACAGGCTGTCCGAGAGCACTGACAGGTTTATCGGGGGTACCACTACGCTGCCGCAGCCACTCAATTATAACTTGGCATCGGGCTTTTCCTCCCGGGCTTTCTCTACGTACACCGATGCCGAGACCGGTGAAGTCGGTATAGTACCAATTAGTGCCACCACCCCTTATTACGGGTACCCATCAACTGCAGCCTCCAATCTTGTAGGTTGGTGGCAGTTGGTTGCAAATGTTAGCGGAATCGCCACCGATGCTGGCGCCCCCGCGTCTGACCACCTAGGTAACATCACCGATTTAAGCTCTAACACTAACACTATGAAGTTTTTGTCTGCAGATGTGCGGCCTGGAACCTGTCCAGATTGGAACTTCCCTCTAACTACAGATGTTCTATTAGATTGTTCTCCTGGTCGCACAGCGCCCGGGGCGTACACGCCGCAATACGTTCAAGCGGGCTTTATGACAGCTAGCTGTAATTTTGTAGATTCGGGCGATTCCAATGCTGATTATGCGTATATTAGCAATCCCGTTGGAGATGAATTGTCGTTTACAAACGGATCTGGCACCGACACAGCATTTAGTATAGCGATGTGGGTTAGGCCGGAATTGTTGGGGGACTGGGACTCGCAAAATCTTTTTAATAAAAATGCTGAATATGAATTTTATGCGAATGGCGGTACCGCCAGCGAGGCCAGCTTATATCTGCGATTGTATGATGGAAATACTAGCAATTATTTACAAGTGCACTGGTCAACGGCCCGGGTATGGGACAACACTCAATGGTACCATCTTGTGATTACTTACGATGGTTCTGAGACGACGGACGGGATGAAATTATACGTCAACGGCGAAGAAGATACCACCGGTACCGGCACGGAGACCGGTACGTACGCTGGGATGGATCGAGTGGGAGATGATTTGATGATAGGGACTTGGCACACACCAGCAACCAACAATGGGGCCTATAATTTCAATGGTCTGATGAGTGAGATGGCAGTATGGAGTTCCGAACTAAGTGCGAATGCTGTAAGAGCCCTTTATGATTGCCGCGATGGAGATTTATGGGACCAGAGCGGCGTAACCTATACTCCGTGGAACATTCCAGACATGGGCCGCATTTATTCATATGTAAGCAAGGATAGTACTTACTTGTCGTATAACTCTGTTGTTACTGCGAGTGATGCCAATTATGTAACTGATTTTTCACAAGGCGACATTATGACAGCGAGCTATCCTTTGTCTTCTTCTATAATTCGTGAGTATATGCCAGGTTTCGCAGGGCAATTAAAAACTGGAGATCCGGGCATTTTACCGCCGAGTGTCGCCGCGGCCGATGTCATGACGCCCCCAAATGTTGATGAGAAATGTAGTGAGTTCTCTGACAATCTGGACGAGACCAAGGAGCCAGCTGGGGGTTTCAGTGCTATTTCTTGTAACAAGCCAGTATATCGTCATTACTGGGCTTTGAAGTCAACCTTAGATGCTTATGGTTATATGAGCGAACATTATAAACTCACTGCATCTGTGGGCCCGGGCGGTGCCAAGCATGTGCCCCGCGCCCTTGTATATAAAGATCAACAAGAAATTAATCTTATCTCCATTCCTTCGATTTTCTTTGGATCCAAAATTAAACCAGGTTCTCTTTCACTTAAGTGGTATTATACAGGTTCATTAATAGCTGAACTACAAGATACAAAACAGAACGGAGAATTGATCCAAGTGGCGGGAGACTATCCCGATTCACGAGCATACGCTTCCACCATAAATGATGCAACGGCAGATGGAACAGGCAGTGTAGCCGGCGTTGTTTTATATAATGAAGGATTTATTTTACTCACAGGATCATGGGCTTTGAACCCCAACGAATTAGCTCTTATTGTGGATGGCACCACCGGTTCCTGGGGCCTTGTGAAACCCTCTTGGAAGTTCTTTGGGGCTGGGGCCCGTGATGGGGTTTCGCAACAAACAACAGCCGGCGCCACTTATAATGAAGCCTCCTTTACTCTCTCTTTCAAAGGTACAACAGAAACTCAAACGATGACTATGTTTGCTAATGCACAAAAAGGAAAGGCCAATTATTCCAATAATCCTACATATTTGAATTATAGTTCGAGTATCGATAGTAGCGATAACGCCGATCCTAACGTGTGGGTTACGACCTCCTCCTTTTCTTTTGAAGAGAGCCCGGACAGAACTATTGTTAATTTTGTAAGCTCAGCTGCGTCAGATTATTCCGCTTCTTTCCAAAGACAGGTATACATTTCGCGCGTTGCGATATATGATGATAATAAGAACTTAATGGGTGTCGCGACATTGGCTAACCCTGTCCGCAAAAAAGAAGACGAAGACTTAACATTTAAACTCAAGTTGGATATATGATCCTTGGCGTTGATATTTCAACGAGCATTACTGGTTTCGCCATCGTAGCAGATGGCCAATTACTTTACTATGACTCTGTTGATTTGAGAAAATATAAAAGCTTTTTCGAGAAAGCAGAAGTTATCAAAAATAAACTAACTGACATTTTTGAGGCTTATCAATGTAATAACGATACCTTGGTTGGAGAATCTCAATTTCCTATAGAATACATTTATATTGAGCAATCGCTCCATATGTTTATGTCCGGAAAATCCTCAGCCAAAACGCTTTCAACTCTTCAACGATTTAATGGGACTGTCTCATGGTTATTATATGAATTGTTTGAAATAGAGCCCACATACATTGCCGCATCCTCAGCCCGCAAACAAGCTGGCATTACAGGCTTGCGAGGCAAGAAAGCAAAAGAAGTTGTGCTGCAGTTTTTGCTTGACAACGAGCCTGCTTTTCATGTAGAATATACTAAGCACGGCAATCCGAAGGCTGAGTCGTTTGACCGCGCCGACGCGATTGTGGTTGCAAAAGCAGGATGGGCGCTTGAGCAGAAAGGAAAAGACCAAGTTACTTTGTGATGTGCTGGGGGATGTATATGTCCAGCGGCAAGAACTACTTTTTAATTGTCCCGTATGCAGCCACCGCAAACGCAAACTCTCGGTTAACATAGAAAAGAACGTCTTCAAGTGTTGGATCTGTGATTACCGGGGAAGAAACATACGCCGCCTTGTGCGTCGCCTTGGAACCTTCACGCAGTTACAAAAATGGGACTCACTATCGGGCAGAATAGACTTTGACAAGTTTGAGGCATTGTTCTCAGATGAAAAGATTGTCGAGGCCAAACCAAAGGTAGACATTCCAGAAGAGTTCATTTCACTTTGTTCTTCACACATTCCCGCCACAGGCCGACAGGCTCGCAACTATCTGCGCAAACGAGGATTAACAGATGCGGATATTGTCCGATGGAAAATTGGTTATTGTTTTGAAGGAGAATATCGCAATCGAGTGATTGTTCCCTCGTTTGATGACGATGGAGATGCGAGTTATTTTATTGCTCGTTCTTATAATGGCGACTCCTATAAATATAAGAATCCGCGCTCTTCAAAGAACATTGTTTTCAATGAGCTATTTATTGACTGGAATGAAGATTTGACTATAGTGGAAGGTGTTTTCGATGCGATGGTGGCGGGTAATGCTACTCCTATTCTTGGTTCGACTCTACAAAAAGATGCGAGACTCATCCAAAAA
>Ga0080013_1000854_pt1 | contig 41893 bp, 66 predicted proteins | sample ETNvirenome_6_85_FD_69236 | JGI IMG/M metagenome (GOLD analysis project Ga0080013, IMG submission 69236) | Marine viral communities from the Pacific Ocean - ETNP_6_85 (SPADES assembly) (version 2) | ecosystem: Environmental > Aquatic > Marine > Oceanic | place: Pacific Ocean | collected 2013-06-19 | reverse complement strand
ATGACATCAGGTGAGATGGCATTTAGTGAGCAGATGATTAAAGGATACAGGTATCAGCTTGCCACCGCTCCAATCATCTTCGGTAATTCAGGTGGCGCATTGTTCTCGTATTCTGAAAAGCGAAAACAATATGAGATGATTGGTGTTCCTTCTGCTGTATCCGCTTCAGGGTTTCAAGCAGTGACGCATATGGGCTGGTCGATACCGACAGAAACAATGCGTACTTTTCTTAGGGATAACTATTATGGTTTCGTTGTAGGGGATGCCTATATTAAACCTGAAGATAGAAAGCCCACTCCAGATAAAGAAAAATAACAACAATGTTGGATGTAGAAGTACAGACATTTATTAATGTTCTAATAGACCAACGTAATTCAGCATTAAATAAACTTGCAGAAGTAACCGCTAACAATTTTTCTTTGAATAAAGAATTACAAGAATTACAAAACCCGAAGAAGGAAAAAGAATGCCCTCAATAAGAATAGCTGCTATCGTTAGTTTTTATTTTGGTTCTAGTGCGGCTAGATAATTAAAGAAGGAATATCAAGTGCAGACAGTTTGGAAACCAACTCCCTCAATAAGATTAGGCAATGGTCTCGTTTATCGGGACGGTTACATTCACCAACTAAGTGGGCCGGGTGATTCCGCATCTTCCGGCAATAGAGTTAGAAGAGCAACCGCCACCCAGAGACAGAAATACGGCTCCGCTGGGCGGGGTGCCGGTGGCGGAACTAAATTTATTAATGCTAATGACTTTAAGGGGCCGAAACCCCCGGACCTCGATAAAGGCAGAGGCCCAATGATACAACATCCATCTGTTGCTAAGAAGCCTACAACACAGCCACAACCGACACAACAGCCAGTGCCACGATCAGACCACCGTCTTGATCCGGGCTGGAACGTGCCACGACCACCGGTATCGATAGCGATAAATACTCCCGGATTTTTGCCGTCTGAGATTGAGGCTCTTCGGCCCCCGCCAGATACGTCTGGGAAGATAAAACGTGAAATGAATCCCGAAGAGAAGCTTTTTCATAACACGGTTTTAGAGTATATAAAGGATAATCCGCCTCCTCCCGATGTTAGAGAGCCGATGGGTCCGGTTTACCCGTTGGATAAATTTCCGACGGCATGGGAACCAGCGGGTCCGGTTGTCCCCATGCCGACGCCTCCTCCACCGGGACCATCAGCTTCAATAAGATTAGGTAATAACGAAGTTTATAGAGACGGTAACATTCACCAACTCAACCCGGCTCAACAGGGGGATTCTGCATCTTCTGGTAATATAATTAGGAAAGCAAGCGCCGACCAGATCGCTAAATACGGCTCCGCTGGGCGTGGTGAAGGCGGAGGAACTAGATTTGTTAATGCTGCTGACTTTACAAAACCCCCCACGGCGCAAGAAACTGCTCAACAAGCAGCCAATAATCCAGCAGTACCCGCACCTAATGTGCCGGGGATTGCACAGCTTTCTGCACAAAGAGTACATGCTCCTTCTTTAGTTCCAGGGGCAGAATTTACAGCTACTAATATTCCTTTTGATAGCTCACAATTAATTAATCCTACGACAGGACAATTAACTTCGGATGTTACTGTTCCTTCCGCTGCACAAGTTCAGGCGACACAAACTGCTGCCCCTACTCCTGTCACTGCTCCACAAATTGCTGCTATTGCTGCTGCACCTGACGTAAGAGATGAAGCCATTCAAGCTGCACAAACACAGGCTCCTACACAAACTATTGAAGCACAGCAACAAGCAGTAACCAATATAGCAAACTTACAGGCAGCACAACAGGCCCAAGCAGTACAAGTACAACCTCCTGCTACAAGAACATTGCAAGCAGGTGAAGTAATAGACGCCCCTACAGGGCAAGCTACTCAGGCTGCTGCATTTATTGAACCAGTAGCACAGGCAGCAGTAGCTACTCCTACTACAGAAGCCACTGTTCAAGGGCAGTTGGCTACACTACAAGAACAATTTGAAGGAGGGGAAATTCCTCCTTGGGCAAGAGGGGCAGTTCGTGCCGCAACACAAACACTAGCAGCAAGAGGACTTGGTGCAAGTAGTATGGCTGGTCAGGCTATTCTGGATGCGGCCATAGAGCAAGCTCTTCCTATAGCACAATTCGATGCTCGTACTGTTGCTTCTTTTGAAGCTCAAAATTTAAGCAATCGTCAACAGGCTGCAATGACCCGTGCTCAATATAGAGCACAGTTTATGCAACAAGAATTTGACTATACATTTCAAACTCGTGTAAGGAATGCGGCTACTGTATCGGATATAGCCAATCGTAATTTTACTTCTGATCAACAGATTGCACTAGAAAATGCAAGGCTTATACAAACTGTGGACTTACAAAACTTATCAAATTCACAGGCGCTAGTTATGGCGGAAGCTGTCGCTTTATCCCAGTTAGATATATCTAATTTAAATAATAGGCAACAGGCTGCTGTACAGAATGCTCAGAATTTTTTACAACTGGACACACAGAATTTAAATAATAGGCAACAGGCAGCAGTGATTAATTCTCAACAGCAAGTCCAAGCTTTGTTAACAGACGCAGCAGCAGAGAACGCTACTAGACAATTTAATGCTAAAAATCAACAACAGGCAGATCAGTTCTATGATAATTTAATTACCAGTGTTTCGATGAATAATACGGCACAAACAAATGCTATGAATCAGTTTAATGCAGGAGAAGTAAATGCTCTGCAAAGATTTAATGCAGAAATTGTAAATCAAAGAGAACAGTTTAATGCTAAAAATCAACTAGCTATTGAACAGAGCAATGCTGTATGGCGTAGAGAAATTGCAACTGCAGATACCACTGCTTTGAATTTTCAAAATCAATTTAATGCTCAGAACCTACTTAATATAAGTAATGTTGCCTATGATAATTTATGGCAAGAGTATAGAGATGTTTTAGAATTGGCCTTCTCAGCAGGAGAAAGTGAACTTGATAGGATTTCTACTTTACAGATTGCCACACTTAATAATAATTCTTCTAGAGATTTAGCAGACTTCAAAGCAGATAGAGAAGACTCTAGAAGTATTGGTGGTTTTATAGGTAGCATATTTAAAGATTCATTGACAGGTGTTGTGAAAGGCTTGTTCTGAACAGCATAAAGGAGGATAAAAATAGATAATGGAACTTGGACTTACCAATAAAATACTGGATGAAATGGTTAAAGATCATATAGAAGAACTTGCTGCTGTACAAGAACCTACACCAAGTTCTGCAGCCCTAGATGAAATAGCTCTGCTGACTTCGGGACTAAATGCAGCTACTGTAGAGCATTTACAAAACACAATAAGAAAGACACGAAGCCGAACAGCGAAAGCAGTAGGTCTTACCACTGAAGAATTTTGGGAGGAGATAACAGAAGACATAGAAGAACGGGAAGAAAAGAGAGGTATAGGTAGTCGTATAGCTATGGCTTCTAAGCCAGAATGGACTGAAGGTACAGAGACTCCACAAAGGACACACTTAGGTACTGTTAATAAAATGATACAAGAATTGAGAAGGCAAGCATATATTCCAATGGATGAAGGAGAACAAACTAGTGCCTAATTTTGATACTGCCAGATTTCTTGCTCCCACTCCAGGCATGTCTCTTACGACAGAGCCGGGAAATAGACCTTGGGAAAAACCAGCAAAGTATCCTGATTCTGCTGATGCATTAAATTTTTATATAAGAGAACTTTCTTTTAAAAACAAAGTACATAAGTTGTTTGATGTTTTAGAAAGAGGATTCCCTGTAACTGCTCTTGTAGATTCTATTATTGTAGCGGGAGTAATGGAGGGACTACATACTCTTGATGTGGGAATAATAATTGCTCCTGCTTTATTTCATTTTATAACAGGACTAGCTGATGTTGTAGGCGTTGAACATAGAACAGGATTAGAAGAGGCTTCAGGAGAAGATGGGACATTGGTTCATGCTACTATAAAAGAATCAGAAGAAGAAGAAATAGAAGATGAACCAGATGAACTTATAGAAATTGCTGAAGAAGGACTTGAAGAAATTCAAACAGGCTTAATGGCAAGACCATCTATTACTGAACAAGGAGAAGAGTAATGGGATTTAGTTTTCTAGGTGCGTTTGGTGGTGCTGCAAAACAACTTACTACTGAATATGCTCAAGATAGACTTGCTGAAAAACAAAGGCAAGCTCAAATGCTTGGGATATTTTTGCCAGAATTAATTAGTGAAAGAAAAGAAAGAAAACTAAAAAAACGTAGAATGCGGGAGCTTAATGTTGCCTTATCAAGGTATATAACAGATGATGATATAAATCTAAGGTATAATTTATTGGCGGCGGGAGAAGAAAGAGCAAAAGCATTTGTTGATGATATGGCATCATGGGAACAAAAAACTGGCAAAAGATTGAATAATGTAGCAGAATTTGAAAAACTAGGCATGTTGCCTCCAGGTTATGAACCACCAAAGGAAACATACGAAAATTTTGATGACTTCTTTAAGCAGCGCATTGTAGGAAATATAGTACCTTATATATCTGATAAGTCTTCTGACCTACAAAAAAGCATAGCTAAATCATTGGGTGCTAGAAATCCTAAAATGCTTAAAGATAGTGTGTATGCAGACCTTGCTGCAATGGCTGGCTCCGATATTTCCACAGTAGCTTCTGATGTAGAAGGAACTAGGGAAATAGAAGAAGCTATTCACGGAGGAATTTTAAGAGCACCCCTAGACCCCTTGACTGCAGATCAATATAAAACAGCTAGACATCAGGCCAATGCTACATTAGCAGCAATGGAAACAAAGGTACCATTTACTTTTGCGGGAAGGCCCATGTATATGGATGTATATTCAGCTAAACTATATATAGATGCAGATAATACATTATCTCAAACTGAGAAAAATCGTGCTAAAGCGAAACTAGATGAAGCTTTAGCTGGGGCTGGAAAAAAATTAACTGAAAGACAAAAGCTGGTATTAAATAAAATACCTGGAATGCAAACAAGGGCGGACAAAAGATTTGAAAGTTTATTTGGAGGTGAAACTACTGAAGTGTCACTTGGACAGTTTAGAACAAGATGGCCCGATGGATTGGACGATCAAAAAGTTAAGAGACTAATTGGTCAAGCTGGAAACATTATGGTAAGACGGGCTACAAAGGAAATAGAAGCGGGGGCTAATTATCAACAAGTGAATGAAATTTACACTGATGAAAAGGAACTAATACAAGCAATATATTTAGCTGCAGGAATGAATGATGGTATAGCGGGAAATAAAGATTTTTGGAATTTATTAAATTCCTCCGATATGCGGCCAGCAATAAGGAATTACGCAGATCAATATAAAAAAGTATATGATACTATAAGCAAGCGTCAAGTACCTATTATTAGAGTAACTGCACAGTTGGGTGCAAATGTTTTGGCCCAGATTGCAGATATATCTAGTATAGATAGAACAAAACGAGCAGCGCACGTAGCTGGTTTACGTGGACCTATTGCAGATGTCTTGGCTAAAGCTTTTAGCCAGAAGAAAATTACGGGAACATTACCTGCATCAATACAAATGAGCACCGCAGGTGGTCCTGATATAGTTCAAGTTATGGACAGTACAGAAATAGGAAAGCAATTAGGTTTAGTAGGTTCTATTAATTCACTCATTAACCCCAAAAATATTGGAGACCTTCGTAGGCTATTTCAAAGGCTAGAAAAAGGTGAGATAATAAAACTTAAATAAAAAAATGCCAGTAAATTCTATTATTAAACTTGTTGAGACATTGGGTATTCCTCTGGCTGTTGCCCTAGCCGGGGGAGTAGCTTTATGGAAACTGATAGCTTTTGTACTAAAAGATTTAAAGAAAGATATTGCTGACAAGCAAGACGATATTCATAAATCTTTAGGTGCTCAACAAACTATGATAATTAAATTAGTTGATAGAGTACGTACTCTAGAGATTAATCAGATGACTGCATACACTGCCTTGTTAACTGAAGCCAAGGCAGACCTACCTGAATGGCGGCGCACCAGAGCAGAAAGAATAGCGGAATTAAACGAACAGATAAAAGATGTTTCTCATAATGGTGAAGGTGAAAAATAATGGCTGATTATACATCTCTTCCAGATGAAAAAATAAATCGTGATTATTTACTTAGGCGACAAGATTTCGTTAATGATATGCATCTGTGGCACGCAGATAGAAACAATGAATTTTATCCTTCAAACGATGAAGCCTTTGATGCTTACCTTGAACACCTTCGTAAATCAAAAGTAGATGAAAAACAAGCGGTAAATGATTTAAACTATGCTCAAGACTCTGTAACAGATGACAAACAAAGATTTAGTGATTTGTACCATGTGTTTGATCGTATAGAAAATTTTGAAGGTGAAGGCTTTTTATCAGAAAGAGGAATGCAAGCTGGATTAGATTATGTAGAAGGTATAGCACAATCTCCTTCTACCATAATATCTACTTTAGTAAGTGGTGGATTAGGATTAAGAAAAGGTAAACTTCCAAAAAGTAAAACAGGAATTGCAAGAAAGACCATAGAGACCCCTACCGCTGCCGCTAAAGCTGCTCTAGACAGGATACAAGCTCTAGGCTTTAGTACTAGACAAGTGTTAGCTAGAGGAACGAGGGCTATGGCTCCTGCTTTAGCTGTAGAAATTCCTGCTGGAACTTTGCAAGGAGCGGCGGAGGGACTAACAAAAACAGAGCTTAGTTTAGCACCACCAAACACATGGCAAGAAGAAGCAGCTATGGGGGCGGCTTTTGCAATCCCAGGAGCATTAGTAGAGGGGGGTGTACCTGCTGCTATAGCAGCAATGAAATCAAAAAAGCTTCTAAAGATGTTACAAGAAGGAGAAGCCCATCAAGCATTAAGAACGGTTGATGCCAAGGAAGAAACAGCAAAAATCTTAGCGGATACCACGTCGAAAACTAAGAGAACTGTAGCTTGGGCAGAAACACAATTACGAAAATTAGATGAAGCACAAGTTAATGCAGGTATAAGAATTAAAAATGAGATTGGTCCTAGTGGAGAAGAACTTGTCGCAGGTCTTTCAAGACAAACTATAGATGGAATAAAAGCGGCAGCAGTAGAGTTGGCGCAAAAGGTTGGGTTTAATTCTGGTGATCCCACTGCAAGAATTACTGAACGAGTAGCGGAAGCTATTAGAAAAGGAAGTGTAAATACTTCCGACCTTAGAAATATTGCCCTTAAATATAATTTAAGTATGGAAGATTTATCTCATGTATTTATGGCGGAAGTTTCTGAAGCTGCCCGTACTATGAGAACTGCCCGTACTATAAAAGATAAGAATACTTATGAACGCTTTCAAGATACTTTGCGCTCTGTTAGTCCTACCAGTTCAGAAGAAATTGCTGAAATCTCACGAATTGGAAATGTAAGTAAAGGTCTTAGAAAGTGGTTTGGAGGGGTAGGTAAGACCGCATTAAATTTAAATAAAATGCGCCTATTATTTATGACTTCTCAAATAACTACCACCATAAGAAATGCAGAAAATGTTGGACTTAGATTACCTTTACACATGATAGAGTATGTTGCTACTGGACCATTAAAAGATTTTCCACAACGAGTGGCGGATGCCACAAGAATGGGCTTTGATTTATTTGACAAAGCTTCTGGTGATGCTTTTGCTTATGCATTTAAACAGGCAGTAGGCAATAAAAAATTTCAAAGTGTTTTCAGAAGTGCTATGGACGTTGAAGTTGAAGCAGGATCAAAAAGTACTTTAGCTAACATCGGAAGAGCTATGAATGTTTTTAATACCTTTGTAGATAATACAGTAAAAAAGACTGTATTCCTGGGGGAGATTAGAAAGATAGCAGGAGGAACAAACGAATTAAATAAAATTGTTAGTGGTGCTCATCCTAAATACAAAGGAGGACTGAAACAATTTCTTTTAGAAAATGAAGAACCCCTTCAGGATGCCATAAAAGAAACCTTATCTTTAGTATATCAAAAAGGATATAGTAAACAGGGAGACACTCTTGCCGAAAGAGCAACTGCACATACGATAGATGCAATAGCCAATTCTCCTGCTGCTCCATTATTAACTTCAGTTATTCCTTTTCCTAGATATCTGGCTAATCAAACGGAATTTATCTATAAACATTTTCCTCTTGTGGGGCTTGTGTCTCCTTTATTAAGAACGATGGCGGGTCCAGGCAGTAAGAAGGCACTAAAAAAAGGGGAAATGCAAAAAAGAATTGCTCAACAAATTAGTGGCCTAGCCATGCTTGGAACAACTTATCAACTTAAACTTTCTCAAGGACCAGAAGTTCCTTGGAATCATTATGTAGATGATCAAGGAAGAACTCGTGACATAACTGCTTTACTTGGCCCCTTTGCATCAACTATGTTTATAACTGAAATAATATATAGAATGTCAGAGGGAAGTAATAAATATGCTATCCCTATAATAAAGAGTGTAGAAGATGTTAAAACCAATCTTCTTAAAATAGATTGGAAAGAAGCTTTTAGGGCCTTCTCTGGGATACAGGGGCGTGTTGGAACAGGATTGTATATAGTAGATAGAGGTATGCAAGACTTCGCTGCATGGGCGCAAGATATAAATTCAGACAATGTAACTAAAAGTAAAGATGCCCTGGCTAAATTTGCTGCAGCATTTGCCGCAAATTATGTTAATACCTTCACTGTTCCTGTTGGAATGTTTAGAGATTTACAGGCTACCTTTGATCCAGAGGGAAGAAAAATTATGGATACCGATAGAGTAGATTTGGGCAGGTATATGTTAAACCAAATGCTACGCACTATGCCCAATACTCAAGCAATGAGAAACACTGAGGAATTTTTTGGACAGACAGGACTTGGTTTAGGGAAGGACTCTGATCTTTTACAATACCTTAGAGGAGAGCAAAGAACACAGAAATCTCCTTATGCAACCAAAGAAATGAAAAGGTTCCGCCCATTAGAAAGACAATTTTCTGGTGTTTCATATCTTTATGATAAAGAAGGTGCTCCCACTTTAGCAAGTGAACTTAATATTCTTGGGTTTGCGAGACAGGACTTCATACGTAGGTATGGTACTCCACTAATGAATAATGAATATAAAAAGCAAATGGCATTACAAGTAGAAAAATATTTAATTCCATTTATAATGAAAAATGAATATCAAAATATGTCTATACAAGGAAGAAGACTTGCATTTAAAAAGAGACTAGAAGGCGTAAAACAATTAGCAAAAGAAAATGCTAAACGAGTTGCACGATCTGTAAAACCTAATGAAGTAGCTAGATGGGAATTTACTTCATTAGGAACTGTAGAAAAAGCAGCTATTGAAAAAGCATATAAAGATAAAACTGGTGTAAGTGTACACACAGATGAAAATTATACTAAAGCTATGAAATTAAAAGGAACTTCACTCCAATAAAAATAAAATATATAATATATAAAAATGTATCAGTATAATAATTAATTTAACATCATACTTAATAGGAAAGGGGGGCTTGACGCCCCTCTTTTTTTGTGTCCATTCCCTTGCTTCTTGTTCAAGCCGCATGTAGTTTCTTCAGGTTTTCAAAGTATGCCTTATTGAATCCCCGCTCCCATTCTTTATAGAAAGCAGTATGCTGCTTATATGGGTTTGTAATTCTACCTCTGTGAAAAGCCTTGTATCCTTTGTCTACCTGAATAGAAAGGGGAGGCTGTCTATCATTTTTCATTTGTTTCTCCATGATGATTTTGGTCCTAACTTTTTTCTGTGTCTAAGATGTTTAGGTTTATGTCTTCGTGTTACCCTTTTCTTAGATATAAATGTGCTGGTCTTCTTCATAGGTCAACTAGTTCACAAACATTTGCTACGCAAGCAAGTTCTTGTGATCCTGTAGTTGAATCTTCTTTTTCATAATCATCGAACAATTTCCAATCCACTTCCTTTGGCATCTTACTTAGCAGTTCTTTGTATTCTTTTTCACTGCAGTCCTGATAAGGGGCCTGTTTGTACGAGTGCTCTGACATAGGAAGAAAACTTACACCAGACATATCTTCAAAGTTATTGTATACAAAATTAGCCACCTGCAACCATTCCTTTTCTTTTACACTAACAGTAATAGAAGGCTTATGTTCACACCAATACTTAGCATATATCTGCCACAAAGTCAAGTGTTCTATAGCAGAGATTTCTTTTCTGGTTATGGCCCCGGCTGGAGATTGAAAGGGGAAGGACAGGACAGTTAAGCTATCTGGTTTTTCTGTCGCATCTTCATGTGGAAAGCCCTGATCAATTAAGAACTGTGTTAATGGGTCTTTTTTATCGGCTCGTATAGTTCTTATGTAATAAGGATTATGCCGTGGATGAATACCGCTAGCAGCATCAACAAGCTGACTGACTGTACCACTTGGCTTGACGCAGGTTATAGCAGCAGAAGGTTCTATATTAAATATCTTAGACCACTTCTCGTTTGTTTTAACTGCTACCAACCTTAGTTCATTTAAGATCGTGGGCAAATCATCCTTGGTTTTATTAGACAATAGTTTGTTGTCCATGATACCTGTCAAGGATACACCAAGCAATCTTTCTTCTTCCGTATTGCGGGTCCATTGTTTGCTTATACTTTTAAAATCTGTAAAACAAGATTGTATTGTACCTAATATAGTAGCTAGCTCCACCTTTCTTTGTAATGTTTTTACTGTATCATCTTCACGAACCACTACCTCTGAAAGATTACAAAATTGTTTGGGCCGCAATATAATCTCACTACATGGATTTGTACCATAATCAATGTCTGCCTCTCTCCTATCGTACTTAGCCGCTTGCTTCTGTGCAGACACCCTATTAAAAATACCACGTTCACCAGACTTGCTTTCATACAAAGCTACCCACTCTCGCATAAATGTGCCTATGTCTGGTTTCTCTGTATAGCACACACTATTATTTGACAATGCTCTTTGTGGTTCTGTCTCCCACCATGAGCCAGACTTAGCATGACGCATACGGTCATCAGATAAGTTAGATAGGCTAATCAAAGCAGACCTACGAACACCGCCAACAATAACTACATCAGCAATTTTACACATAATGTCGTGGCATTCAATACTAGATAATTTTCTACCAGAAGATTTCTTAAAAATATTAACGGTAAACATAAAAAGATTATGCAAGGGATCAGCGCCGCTTGCCCTACCACCAAAGGTTTTTAGTTTGGCTCCAGCGGGGCGCACCTTGGTCATGTCCCACTTAGGAACCATACCAGCATACAATAAATTTAGTAATTCTTTATAGCTCCTGTGCCATCCTTCTTTTGAATCTTGAACTATGATAGTGGTTTCACTATCTTCAAACTCATCTGGCACTGTAGGAAGTTGTGAAACGTACTGTCTCTCTACACTAAACCCGACACCCGTGCCGTGCATAAGAATATATAAACACTCATCAAAAGACCTTGGACTATCCACAGGAAGATAGCTGCAATTGTAAGCGGCTATGTGGTTGCGCTCTAGTGCCGGTCCAGCGGTCATCATGGCCCTCATAGAAGGCATCACCTTCATTGCCACAATAGCTACATATAAATCAGTGAACAATTCCTTCTTCATAGAATGCCCATGATTTTTAACTAAGAAAGATTTATAAAAATCTAATAGCCTTGTTACCGTTTCCTCCCATATTTCTCTACGTGCATCTTTTTCTATCCACCTAGCATAACGAGACATTGCTATTATTGTTTGATAGTCACTCATTAAATCAGTCATCTATTCGCCCTCCAGTACATTTTATATTCAGTTTTAAAACTTGTGTTCCTTCAAGATGTTCTAATACGTCAAATAACATTTCTTCTAATTCTTCTGTAGGATCACCATCAACAGGCATAGGAAACTCCTCATCATTTACCTTCAATAGAAGGGATACTCTTGCTCTTACTGACATTCTTTAATACTCTCAATCAATTTATTTAGATACCATGCCGCCTTCTCTAAGTCTTCTGCTTTATTCTTATAGGCTTCTCTCCATGTATATTTTAATACGTTGCCTTTACAGTACCCTTTAAATTCTTCATCACTAAGGGCAGCACGAATGGCCTGTATACATTCTATACCATAATTATTTTTATTATAATGCGGGGGGCTGTATACATTGTCTAATTTCTTTGGCTTTCTTAGTGAGAAATCTTCGTACACCGAATCTTGTTCTACCATTATGCATTTCCTTCTGTTTCAGAATCCAAAGTTAACGCTCCTATTTTTTCTATTTCACCAGAAACAGGCAGCAACATATGCTTTTCAACATAGCTCTGTATTAAATCTCTTATGAGTTCGTTTTCTTCTGTTGCTGGTATGGCAGCAGCCACAAAGTTACACAGTACTACCATGTTACTAAACTCCTCTTCCGATAGAGAAGTCTCCTCTACATTTGCTACTATAGATACTTGTACTTCTCCTGCCCACTCCTCTTCCTCTTCTTCTTCTAATGCGCCCTGTTTTACAGGTCTTATAATAATAACAAAGTCATCTTGTGTTATATAATCATCTAAAAATGTCATCCTCTTTTGTCCTCTCAACAGTTATTATATTTGGTGGCATAGAGACTAGCCTTTCCTGCAACCATGTAATAGGAATTACTCTATCGCAATATAGTATATCTCTTTTTTCGCACCAAGCGGCGTAGGTAGTTTTAGAACCCTTTCTTATTTTCCTTTTACTATTTTCAAAAACTAATCTTATATCTAAGGTGTCATGTTGTTTCCTAATCTCTGTATGTTTTCTTCTATCTGCAGTAGCCCAAAATCCTTTTACTTCTAGTATTATACCATTATCAAGAATAAAGTCAGGGGTATATGATCTAATAGAAAAATCTACCCATTGTATCTTGGTAGTTTCATATCGCAGAGCATGGTTTTCTTTTGTGATTTGTGCCGCCACCGTCTGTTCAAGGCCCGAACGAAACCCTTTCAACCTTGCCTTACGATATCCTTTTTTATTATACATCAAGCATGTCTATAAGCATAGCATGTTTCACAGGAATGTGGAAAAATTTCTCCCCTTTTCTAACATACCTGTTGCTTACTTCTTTTACTGTGGCTGTATTCCTAAGAACATCTGCATCTATTTTCCATGCTTGCTTACAGTCTGCCCTCAGTACATAGAACGTAAGATTTTCTTTATTTAGTAATTTCTTTTTCCTATAAGGAATACGTATCTCTTCCCATGAATCAGGCCAGATTTCCTTCCAAGAGAATTTAATTTCTACCTCTGAATTATATACCGTGCCATCTTTTTCTGTGATAATATCACACTTATAATTTTCTTTTGTACTTGTAATACTATGTCCTTCTTTTTCTAATAAGTAAGATACTACGCCCTTTCCTTTTTCATCTGCAAGAGCATATAAATTTCTATCAAAAGGTTTGTAATTCACCATGTATAATATCCTCCAAATAAAAGGGGGAAACTTACTTTCATCAGAAACGTACTAGCCCCTCGCCTACCTCATTGCTGTGTGAACAGAGGACTACTATGATGTAGATCAAACATCTTCGCCCCAAAGCCATTGTTGCAAGGTATTGCTTTTAAACCGTTCGTTACTAGTACGCATCAGATGAAAGCAAGTTCCCCCCTATTAAATAAAAATAAAGTTAGAACCTGCGAAAGAAGGGATCAGAAAATACAGTATTACGGTATGCATACCCCAACTTTTTTAATTCCTCTTGTAACTCTACATCAGCTTCTCGCCTTGCGTCTAGCGCAGTGCGAACTCCTGATAATCTTTTTCCTTTTAGTGCTGCCTTAGCATCACGCAATTGAACAGACATTTCTTGCACAGTTTCCTGTAACTCTTCAATTGACATGTCCTCAAATACATTTGTTTCTTCATTACTACTCATTATTATCTCCTTTCTTTATATCTATATAAAATACTGTGGGCTTTACCTTAGCCTTACTTACTCTAGATGTTTCGGCTTTCAAAGCATCACCCCAACAAGCATACTTAAAATTACAAAACCTACACTCTGTGTTAAGAGTATGGCTACCAGTTTCTTTTCCATAAAAGGTTTCCTTAATCGGACTATAACATCTATGGAATTTATTTTCTTTTAGTTTTTCTACAGTGTGTTCTAATTTTTTAATGACAGTAGGTGTATCACTTGTATACTTTACATATTTAAACTCGCCAGAAGAATGGTTGATAACCCACCATCCCCCCGGTTCCACACCCTTACCTTTAGAATATATAGCTAACTGTCCTATATACCCAAAGCTGTCATTCTTTTCTACGTGATCACCGTCCAACCATTTATTTTTATAGCTCCAAGGACTAGCAGATTTAATATCATCTACCTTATTATCAAGCACCAGATCATATTCTCCTGAGATTTTTTCATCACCAATCTCAGTCTCTATTTTTTCTGGCTCTTCAAACGTAGCCCCTGCCTCTTTAAGAACTCCTTTAAAGACAGCTTCGGTAATATCTCCGATCATCATACGCAGTAAAAAATTAGAGGCAGGTGGAGTAGCAGCTTCGGGCCTGTTCTTTTGAAACCAAAGTTGACAAGTAGCCCTACCAATATTGCTTGCCCGTAAACGAAAGGAACCTCTAGTCTCTCCTTTATTAAATTGTTTACGTACTGCTGCTTCCACATGCTTTACAACACCTTGTATATTTTCCTCAGACATAGAAACTTTACCCTCACGAACATTGTCAAGATAAGTATGTACTAAAAATTCTACAGGATGTTCTACTTCCATAATAATATCCTTATTCTACATCAATAAAAGAATCAACAACCTTTGCTTCCTCTGCAGCAAACGGCGGCAGACTTGCTTTTTGATCATAAGATTCTTTAATGAATTTGTTATAACCATTCACCCAATTTTGAAAATATATTAGAGTTTCACTATCCTTCGGTTGCTCTAACTTAATCTCCTTTGTAATATTAACAACAGGAACAGGCTGGTATAACATGTTACCATTAGTCATTGGTGAGCCATCTGTAGTTAAAGAAATATCATGCTGTGGAAATAGCCGTCCAGTTTCTCTATACTTAGCCAAGGCATTTCCCATGATTTTAAAGGCATCGTTGTTTTCTATTTCCCAGATAATTGGAATAGCTTCCCCCTCTGTTTCCACAACTTCTCCTGTTTCAGTAAGATAAGAGGTAAAAGAAACTGTACCAAAGATAGCTCTAACTCTTTTAACAGCAGAGATTAGCTTGCGAGTTTTTTCTGGTACATCTTTCCAATCTTTTATATAACCAGAAGGACGACCACAATTAAACCCACCTGTTTCATCAATAATATCTGTATTATTAAATACTTTATAGTCATGTGTAAAAACAGACTTAATGTATTTACCTTTACGTCCATAAGAATCAGGAGCAGCATAGGGCATCCAACGATTATACCTATACCTCTGAAGAAACGGACGAAAGTTAATCTCTTCACAGTATTTAAACTCTCCTGACCCATCGTCAAAACGATAGGTTCCACCAGGAACTACTTCCATCTGGCGGGTCTTACCGCCTGTCTCAACAGCCCCCATCACTGAACGATGCCATATCCTTAGTCTACAAATAGCATCCGAACGAGATGTAGGGGTAGCAGCTTCTTGTGGTATGCCCATAGCCTCTGCAAGGGCTTCGTAATTAGCAGTATCCATAGAAATAATATCTGTGTCCATAAATTTTTCCTTTCTTTAGTTGAAAATAACTGCACCAGTATACGCATTTTACTAAAAATGTCAACAACAATCTTGCATTTCCATCCAATTTTTTCCTATCTTACACTCTAATTCAAGAGGAATATCAAACTGTATACCAAATCTGCGGTATAAAGAATCCTCTAGAATTTCTTCTGCTTGTTTAACACAGGCCAGTACCTTCTGTTCTTCTGATGGAAAACAATCTATCACCACACTATCATGAACGCTATTAACAATCAAGCTTTTAAGATAAGCACTACGCATCTTTTGTTCTACCAATAATAGTAGAGTTTGTACTACATCAGTAGATAAAGATTGTACTGGATAATTTTTCACTGCAGTAAAATGTGTTATACCACCGTTTTGTCTGCGTTGTGCATTAGGAAATGCAAACTGCCTACCAGTAACAGTAGTAACCATGCCTGTAGACATGACTTCATTGGCAAGTTTACTATGCCAAGAAGCAATGCCATAGTATTTATCAGTGAATTGTTTATAGTACGCTGCCTCTGCAGTTGTCCTACCAAATCCTGTAGCACCAAACAGTGGTGCAAAAGTATGTGCCTTTGCTTCTTGTCTAGAAATTTTCTGTCCAGATTCTGTGATAACTTTAGCGGTGTAACTATGAACATCCACCCCTGTGGCGATTTCCTGCTTTGCAACTTCATCCTTTCCCAGGAAAGCCGCCACTCTAAATTCTAGTTGTGAGAAATCTGCTTCTATAATCTGCCCATTATCCCAACGAGAATAGAATACTTTCTTAATTGGAAACGTCTGTCCTCTTGGCATGTTCTGTAAGTTAGGGGAATCAGAAGCTAGCCTACCCGTTGTGGTTCTGTGCTGTATTAATCTAACATGTAATCTATTGTCCTCTTTCATGAAAGTTTCTATGCCCTCTACAAAAGAGGATAGATAGGTATCCAAAGCAGACAACCTACGTACTTTGTATAAAAAACTTTCAGCCTTATCCATGTCTCTTCGTTTAGCAACCTCTTCTAATATTCCTATATTAGATTTACTAGTACTGAAGCCATGATTAGCTACCCAACTTGCGGCGGGTGGAGAAAATTTTAGTCCTGCTATTTTATCACTAGGAATATACAATATTCCAGAACGATTACATGCCTTACAAATACGTTTTGCTTTTCCTATAGTACCATCTTTCTTGGTAGCTAAATTATATCCTCTACCAAAACAAGCCTTACACTGGATGGCTGTAGTTTTATATACAATATTAGTATTACTAGTTACCGTCGATGTGAAGTTTTTCTTTTTCATATATGTTGAAAAGTTATCTGTCCATGTAGCCTTATCTTTTGGCTTGCGACTATATATAACCATACTTAATTGTTCTGGTGATGCCAGATTAATTGGGGTGTCACCCATAAGCTCATGGGTTTGTTGATCAAGAGACTGTTTAATATCCTGTTGTTCTTTTTTAAATTCCTGCTTAACTTGCAGTAGGGTTTGCTTATTAACTGCGAAGCCTCTGTAATATATTTTTGCTAACAGTACACATAACTCGTTGGTAAGACTGATTATATTTTGCAGAGATGCATACTCTTTACTAAACATTTTTCTACGTAAGCGATCTGCTAATTCCTGTGTAGCCTGTACATCTGCCATACAATATTCTAATAACTGATCACCATCTATATTATCTACAGATATACCTTTATTTAAATTGTCGGATAGAGTATCCATCTTTTGATTTTGTAAAGCGTAGTGTTCAGCTACAGCCTGTAAAGATAGGGGTTGTTTCATTGCACGTTGAAACAAATACTCTACTAGCATGGTATCAAACACAGCATTATCATACTTAAATCCTGTGTCCCACAACCACACTAACTCATGTTGTGCATTATGACATATAAGAACAGTGGCCTCATCAAGTTGCTTCTGTAAAAGTTCTTTAGCATTCTCCATACTATGTGTAGAATGCCCAAACCAGAAGGAAGATTCCTCCCCCGTATCTTTCTTTGTACATACTAAAACTAATTTATTCTCTGGTATAAATGGATCAAGGAGCACCTTACCAGAAGGTAATTTTGTAGCTGTATTTTCTACATCTATTGTTAGTTTCATATTATATTCCTTTATGAACTATATGTTGCAGTCTCTGGATCAAATAGGGTTATAACTCTCCCGTGTTTTCCAGTAAGTTTATTTTTTAATACAAGCCAATGTCTTTCAGGACTTTCCTCCTCTTGTTGCCCCTCTACCATAGGTGTTTTAGTAATGCAAAACAGTACGTCAGCCTCACTAGCCTTACCCGTCTTGCTACCCTCTAACATTGACATGTTTACAAATACTTTTCCTTCTGCTTCAGCAGAAAGTTGGGACATAGCAAATATAACGCAACCATATTGCTTGGCTATAATTCTGAATCTAATATAGGTAGCTTTCAGTTGTTCGTGATGAGCAGTGTACCTGCCCTCTGGTTGAAACTTGTCTGCCATGTCTGCTACTACTATGTCGGGTTCGTATGCTTTAATTGCTCGTTCTACTCTATCTAAATCCCAGCCAGTAGCATCTGTAATTTTTAGATTATCTTTAATGGGATTAAATAAATCCTCTGCTTTCTTACGCTCCTTAATTATTTCTTTTATATTCATAGAACAAGCGGCTGTTAAATATCTAGCAGACACTCGCCCTGTGTCTTCCTCATTAGCAAGAACCATAACCTTTGCTCCTTGCTGTGCGAAACCATTTGGTCCGGCGCACAGATAAGCATGGCTACTAGTCTTACCTGTGTTAGGTCTAGCTGCACCAATAATAATCTGCCCCCTGTTTACTCCCGGCACTAACTGTGCTACTGTAGGTATATTAATCTTCCATTTAAAATTCATTTCATTCTTTTTAAGTAGTTCAGTAATGTCCATATTTTCAAAGTGTACTTTAATGGACGGCATGAAATCCTCTTCCCGTCTATCAATGAACTCTGCTATTTTATATAGAGATGTAACCTCTCCGTTAGACATTTTAAATGCTACGTCCATCAACTCGTTCGCAGCATCTTCTCTATTCAATTCTCTTAGTACATCTTGTGCTATGTCTTCATTCAAGGGGGAACATGTTTCCATTTTATGAAATAGACTTTGATAAATATCTTTCTGTGCTGTTGTTAATGATGTATTAAGAGACAAGAACAACGCTTTTATATCTGAAGTATTAATACTATTTTCATAATCTAACATAGCCCTATCAATAGTTTGCTTTATATTACGTGTCTCTTTACTTCTGAATATCCTTTCTTTGGCTACGTTTTTGTTTGCATTATAAAATGCTCTATTGGTCAGAGTGCGTAACAGTTCTAGTTCCATCTATTTCTCCTTGTGTTAATTTTAATACTACACTATTGACATCAACCATATCATACTTCTTGGCGTATTTCAAATCATCTTCTAGCTTCAGTGCAAAAATGTTAGTATGATATAGCGCCCCTTTTAATTCTGCTGTGAACTGAAGAGTTTTCTTTACGGCATCTGGATCAAGCGCCACTATAACCCCCCTATAATCTTTTAACTGTGCTATATGATTAGGCAACAAGGCTGTGCCTAGCAGTGCCATACCCACACAATTAGATATACCTGTAGATACAACTGCTGCTGATATGCAGTCCTCTACTACTACCGCCACCTCTCCTATGCCAGAGGTATAGGCATAGCTACTGTTACCATATCTTTTCCACTTAGGTAGCTGGCCTATCGCCAAGGCTCTGCCTGTTGCATCTACAATTTCATGATCGTGTATAACAGGAAATACAATTCTATTTTCTTTTACATCATAATGTAAATTATTTTTAATAGCATCTAAACCATAGCTCTCTGCCCATGTTGCTGCCTCTGCCCTTCCAGGGATAATGTGGCTGGGTAAAATAAATTTAGCAGAGATAGATTTTTCTTTTCTGTTTAGCATATCATTTACAGATACAGTAGTAGGAGAAGTACCTGATATAGAACACCCTGCTTTATAGCAATTATAGAGAGTGCCGTCTACTTTACGGGTAACAGTAAAAGTATTTCTACCATTACACATAGGGCAATCTCCTCTGTACCCCTCTTCCATCTGTAAATTCATATCATCTATATAGTTTTTAATATTAATCACATTCTTTCCTCTTTTATTATATGTGTTCATTCATCTTTAAATTTAACCTTACTTAAAAGTTGTTCTGTGCTCATTAAACTTCTTTCGTATCGTTTCCATTCTTCAATGTCCTCTATACTAAAGTTCCTTTTATTGGCGGCGTTACGTGCTTGCTCTGTACTTATACATACATAGGGCATTAAACTTTCTCTGCTTTTATGTCCGCTGTATGCCATTATCTCTGTGTCTGTAGCCCCATGATTTGCCAAGTCTGTAAGTACCGTGCGGCGTATATCTCTTAACTGTAAACGAGAAGAAAGTCCAGCAGTATTCATGATCTTTCTAAAGGTACGAGAGATACTGTGCTCACTGTAAGGCTCCAGTAAAAAGGGATGAGGTACTACCCACTCTTGAAATTCATAGACCTCCTTCTGTTCTTGTAGCATTTGTACTAAGGAATCAGATAAAGGTATACCAGGAATACGTTCATGTGTTTTCTGAATCACCTCTCGCATATATAATTTTTCATTAAGATCATAGTTATCCCATTGAGATAGCCTTACATCTTCTATGCGTTGGCCTATCTCTACGTTGATACGTACTAACAGACCTATGTTCCTCCATTTAGGTATACTGAATGCCGTTTGTAAAAAGATTTTAAAATCTTCTGATTGCCATACAGTATTACGTGGAGAAACCTTACTCTTTTCCACAAATCCCCAAGGATTTTTATCTAGATAATCATACTTAATTAATACATTCCACACACGAATCACAATCTGCATTGTATAATTTGCAAACCGTACATCGTTTGTATCTACATCTTCTATTAGCTGCCAATATATACATTGACATTTAGCTACATTAAGTGTATCTATACATATACTACCTATAGAACCCCCCTCTAGCTCTGCTTCACAGAGCCTACGTAGTTGATAGGCATATTGATTGCGGGTCTTGTCGGACCTTAGTTTTATTTTAAACTCTGGTGTATCCTTATACTTTTCTACGGCGTCTTGTATTGTAATTATATCTGATTCCATTTTCTTCTTCCATCATTTGTTGTGTGTAAACATTTCCTAGATCAGGATAGTATGTTCCTACAGTTCTCTTAGGTATACCTTCATTATCATAAGCTAGTGCATAACAAATATGTTTAACTTTATTCTGCTGGTACTCTCCATAGAAATCGTCTACCCAATCTCCTGTTCTAAGATATCTTTGCATGTGCTTTACATATCCTTCATGACTTGCCTGTCTTGCAGTAGCCCCTTTGATCTTTTCTCTTATTGCTTTACGTTCAACAGCAGCTAAATCTTTTTGTGTGTCAATCCATTGTTTAATTTTATTAGGATGAAACCTGTGTTCCTTCGGGAGATCATGTAAGCTCTCATGTAAATTAGTTTTACCATAGTTAGGAATCTTCTTGGCCCTTTCTGCCCTTGCTTTCTTTAATCTAGCTGCTGCTGCAGCCTTCTGTTCTTTATTCATTTTAATTCTCCGCTATATTAATAGGTGCCAGTTACCAGATTTCTTCACGCCACCTTAACATAAGAGTGGTCAGGAGACACTGGCAAGGCTTTCCATAATGCCGTTTAAAATATTGTTGCAACCAATATTCTCGCAGGTCTGTGTATAGTCCAACTCGACACAACCATTCCAACCTCTATATTGGTCACCAACTGCTTCCTGATGACAATAATCGGAGCAAAAGTATTCACCGTCTACAACGTCACCGGAATCATCTTCTATCATATGCATGTGTGCCATAATTCTATTCCTAATTTCCAAAGTCTTGTATTAACATTTTTATATCCTTTTAAAATAGTAATGGCAGGTGCATGGAGGAGAACAAAAACCCATGCACCTGCCATACATTACGACAAAGCTTTAGGCGGCAACGGACTGTAACTGCCCTTGGAAATCATTATACTTAATGATATCCTTAAATGCCTCACCTCGCACCAAGGCTTGAACATCTTGCTCTTGTCGTAGCGCACGGTTACCTACTTCAGCCCCCCGAAGGCTTTCAGGATCAACGTGCGTTCCATAATGAGTAAGAACATTATACAATGCATACCCATTTTTACCAATGGAAGAACTGTATGTATCCCAAAGAGATAGCATACGCCCCAACATTTTCTCATTTACTTTAGTCTTAACTTTAGTCTTAGTGAGGCACAGGTTAGCAGCCAGAAATCTAATTACTATATCTCTATGTACATCTATGCCTCGCATGTGATTAAAGAGATGTGCATCGTCCTCTAAAACTTCCGGCCAAGTTGCTGCTACTTGCCCAATCTTCTCTGGTTCTGTACTAACAGTGTGTTTAAATTTTACAGAAGTATTCTCTGCAATACGAGAGCAACCATTGGAACACCATAGCCTCTTGATGAAGGCAGATACATCATACTTCAATGTACCATCAACACTATTGCGAACCCTCATTTGTAATGCGGTCTTCTCTCCTACAATCCTATCATAGTTATAAGACTTCAGAGTGATATCGGCATACATACGAGCACCATTGTTCATGATGTTCCATTTAATATCTGCATCATTTAGATCAAGACCAGATTCTTCTAGTCCCTCAACCAACGGCTCCCATAGTGCAGCATATGGTTGTGGAGTGTAACGAGATTTAACAATACCAAGTACTTGATTGGTATCATCCCGAACTATCTTCTGTCCTAAAGACTTTGGTACAATCAGACCATCATGTTCGATGGGCCGTAGTACGGGATTAAAATGTAGCTCTTGCGGTAGTTCAAAATTATGTAACATATTATTTCTCCTTTTTCTTAGCTGGTGGGTGATCAATACCAAACTCATCTTCCATTACAGTTTTTATTTTATCTACAGTATCATTCACATTATCAGGGTCGAAAACAATTGCGTTTTCATTAACCCACTTATCTATACTATACTCATCAGGAACCTTTCCATACCCAACGGTTCTATCCCACTGTCTTTGAGTATATCTATTATGAAATTTAAGGTCATCTGGGTATTGTTTTTTAGTCACAAGTAATCTCCTTTCTATTAACACTCTGTTTAATTATTTCTTTTATCGGTATAATTTCTATGTCTCCATCCTTATCTATGCCTGTTTTTATAAACCCCTCTCTGTCTAAGGTTTGAATGAAGCCATTAAAAAGTTCATTAGTAATAGTATTATATATAGCTTCATGGTGTCTTTTTATTTGTATAAAATATCCAGCATAGAAAGCAGCGGCGAAGCTGCCTACAGCCAGTAATGTGTGTGTCCACATATCTATCATATATATATTTCCTTTATTTGTTTACAGTATATTACCATTATCGCAGTCTTCTAGGCTCTGATAGTAACACCAAGGACACATACTAAAAGAATTAAAATCCTTTTCTGTAATAACTTGTCTACAATAAAAACAATTCCTTTTATTTTTACTGTTATCTTCTATCTCTTTACTGGTCCTAATCTTCAAACTATCATGTGTGCTTGTCATTTATTTCCCCTATCTATATGCGCTCCTTCTTTTGTTTGCGCTGTTGCTTTCGTAGTAATGTCTTTTTCTTTTCATTCTTTCTTTGTGCGGCTTTAAGATACTTTTCTCTTGTACTTTTTTCTGCTTGTTTATGTGCCATTGCACCTTTCCCTATATTATTTATAGAATAAATGATCGCCTATTCTTTTTACAAAAGTCTTAGTCTTTGACCATTTGGGTCTGACACTTACTGCATGGTAATGTGTCGAACCTTTTAATATTATTGGTCTATTTGCAAATATATTTTTTGCTACTACCAACGCTGTCTCCCATGCTTCCTTCTCCACAGGTTTATCACTTTTCCCATCACAGTACCAACTGAATTGGCATTTATTTCTTATAGGAAAGTCTGGCTTCCATGAATAAGTTGGCCCCTCCTCTACAACTTCACATACTGTGTCGGGGAAATTGTTATTTACAACTCTGTTCATAACAACTTCTGCTACTGCCATCTGCCCCTGTAAGGGCTGATCCCTTGCTTCATAGTATACATTTAAAGCAAGACATACCAATGCTATATTTAACATGCTACAATTTGTACCTTTCTAGTTTCTATATTCTCTAACCCTATACTACGTATAGGGGTTAGAGAATATAGGTATGTGTGTGTTCCCACAGTATACACAAGCTGTGTATAATGTCAAGCACTATTCTGGATCAGCATTATATACCTCAATAAAATTTATAATTTCTTCTCTAGGGTATCCCATTCTCACTAAGTTTGTGGTAAATTGTGAGTCATCATTCTTGCCATACTGCCACATAGTAATATACCAATCTGTTTTTCTTTTCCAAAAAACCTCTGGCGGTATAACACTGTCATTCTCTGTCTCCATATTATTCCTCCATCAGTTCTAATACTTTTAGAGTGCTGCCCAAATACCATGTACCTCCTTGTGTTTCAGGTCGTTCCAGTACCTCCATCAAAGTAAATTCTACCTTGGCCCACACCCTATTTTTCATAGATAAATGTGGAGCGGAGGGTTGTTTACATACGTGCCACCCCGGTCTGAATTTAAAACCTTTTGTTAGATATTTTTTGTATGGATATTCTATTCCTATTCGTATCCTTTGTGTTCGATTTATAAACAAAGGCCCGATAGTCCCATCTTTTCTATGATGAAACAGTTTGTATCCTATCATATTCATTCTCCTTTGATTCCCAAACACCACAACGATTACATGTTGTAGCTATTTGATTACCCTCTGTATCTATAATTTCACGCCATTCATGGTAGCAGTACTCATACATCTTCATTCTCCTTATCTGCTATACAAAACATATTCTTTTATATATTGGCGGCAAGATTCTTCATAGTCCTGCCCAAATTCAGTGCCAATTTTCTCCACTATTTCTGACATTACCCAGCCAGCACGGCGGCTTTCTTTTCCTTTCGCCATTAGTTCGTGAACTCTATTTACCATCATCTGATAGTCTATAGATTTTAATTTATCCGACATAACTATTCCTTTCTTGATTCATATTTTCTTCGCCATGCATCATCAGTCAGTAGGTCCATGTCTGTATCTATATCATCAGCTTGTTCAGCTATTTGTGCTAGAATAAAACGCATAGCTTTGATCCGCCTGTTTGCCATAAGCAAACTTTCTGTATTTCTTTTAAGCTGGTACTGCAAGTCCGACACCTTTTCTCTTAGCTTTCTATTTTCAAAGGCATGTTCTTTAAAAAATGTACGCAGTCCCATCGTAAATCCTTTCTTTAATTCCAAGCCTTAGTAAAATCCAATTGATCGTTTGACCTATCATGGTCTATAATTTTTACATCTTCCATTGGAACATTAACTGTAAAGTTATCTGCATTGTCTCGCACTTCATACAGGTTATTGATAGAGTCTTTAGAAAGTACAGTACCATCCCTAGTTAATTTCTTATACGTCTGGATTGGTACATCGGCCATAGAATAGAAACCTCCTGGCCTATTCCATTTATCTACCGGAAACTCAAAAGTATATTCACATTCATGTGCGGTTTTCATATTAATCTCCTTATATTAATCTGTTAAAGGGGGATCACAACTTTCTTCTTCCTCATATCCTGGCGGTACATAAGGAGTTGGTACATCTGCAATAGTAAAGTTCACATAGACCCCATTATAATCATCATAAACTATTTCAAACTTATGTGTTGGGCAAGCATTTAACCATTTAAAAAACTCTTTTCTATCCATCGTTCTATCCTTGTGCATTATAGTGCATATCAATGCCAACATAGCTATGCATTAGATGCATAGCTACATTGGCTTAGATATTTACTGTGCAGTTAAGTGGAAGACACTTGATTTGCCTCGCCTATTATTCTCTACGATTAATCTAATACCAGATGTTAAAGACCGTACCATCTTACGGCTACCCTTTGGGTTCATCTTTGTCAGACTATGGAAAGGTACATCTAATCTGTACCCAGTGGAGGTGCTATTGATGCCGAACAAAGTATCGTACTTCGGAGACTTTGCATTCTTTCTCATAGTAATCTTGTACGTAGCCATATCATATTCTCCTTGTAAGAGTGACCCTGCCCCTCAATATAAGAGGCAGGGTCAGGGTTAAACTAACCAGCAGCAAGCTCTGTTGGCAAGTTATCTTTATTCTTAATTAGATGGGCCTTACGCTCTCCATCTTCTTGAGTCCAAACTACCTGGATAGGGTTGCCCTTCTCCATGTGTTTACCATAGCTAACGCCCTTATCCCTTGGGATAGTGACCCACTTCGGGGCCTTCAACTCGTGGCGATATGCTTCAAATGTCTTGATCTTGGTCATGTTTATTCTCCTTATTAACTTTGTTTCTGTTATACGCTTTCTTACTGGGTACTACCTGCTTCCGAAGATGCTGGCTACTTAATGATTTAGCAATAGGGTTACCCTTTGGCCGTCTGCTGTGCAGCCGACCCAAACTCTTTTCTTCTCCCATAATAACCTCCTATTATTGGGGCCAATCTCCATGTCTCTATGTCCCTTGACCCTATACTACGTATAGGGGTCAAGGGCCATAGGTTACTCCTTTCCACCATCACCAACCACATGGTGTCGGAGCCTACTGCCTGGAGCTAATGTCTTTGTCCAAGCTAATAACTTTTTGCCATCTGTTATATTATCTTGATCTTGATTAGACAGCCACCGCCAATGGCGGTTAACGAAATACCCTACACCATAGCATATTCCTTTTTGAGCGGCAAGCATTTTATTAACTGTGCCTTTAGTGCCATGCCAAGGGAAAGTAATTACATAGTTTCTTTCCAGTCTAGCACAGAGTGGACCGTTGATACCGCCGCAATTATTACAAGTAATGTCTTTACTTATAACAGCAGGGCATGTAATAAATCTAACTCCCCCTTCTTTAAATACTTTAGGGGTATCTGGCGGTACATCCAGCACCGAAGGGACGCCCTTCAGTGTATTATCTATGGCTTCTTGTATAGATTTACATGAAGCATTGATAACGGTGCGGCCAGCACCATTAAGATGCCGCCATAGTGCATTAGCAAAGTGACTGTAGGTCCAAGCCCAGCCCCGGTGAGGTACAGCCTTAGATAAATCAGACATATAGTCTATGTCAAATTCATCTGTACCTTGCCAGTCCTCTGGCTTCAGTGGGCAATCATTAGGACAAGTAGCATAGGAATTATCTTTACCTGCCCTATAAGTACCATGAGCACGGCCCAACTTGGCCCCTTCACTATATTCGATTGTGTTCAGCATCGGCATTCTCCATATCTCTATAGCCCCTGACCCTATACTACGTATAGGGGTCAGGGTCTATAGGTTTCGGTTAGTCAGCAACTCCATTTACTTCCCAATTATAAATCTCAATGGCGGCATCCCACAACTTCATGGCGTCACCATCATTCTCAAACCCTTCTTCAGAGGCAAAGTCCATCGTGCTGGAACCCATCACACAGTTAGCAAGTCCAACCGTTTTGAGAGTATAAACAATACCTTCAACGGTCTTTGCCCAACCTTTGAGATTAAAACCATTAGCAAACATCTGTATACCGCCATTATGGGCAGCAATAAAATCTATCATCACATTCCTCCGGTTGGTTTCGGCCAGTCTATATACCCTGACCCTATACTAGTATAGGGGTCAGGGATATATAGGTTTCGGTTAGTCGCTATCCTTATTGAACAAGGTATATCCTTTGCCTTGGCAAGCTGTACACTGTACAGCTAGAGTTGGATGGTAACTATTCTTTTCTAGCCACATCTTAAATTTATCTTTATCTAATCTAAAGATATAATTTTCTTCTACTCTGATAGGATAGCTTAGTCTACTCCAACGCTTATCTTTACATTGTGTAAAGATATACCAGCTACGGTAATCCCTACCAAATTCTAAATTACCTATGTAACCAAAGGACAATTCACATTCTGGCGGAAAGTCCATAGCTAAATCTTTCACTACAGAGTTCATCTGCGTATAGTGGTATTTCATTTACTTGCCCACCCCTTCCTTCGGATTAAAGATTTTGTCTTGACAATCTTGACACATGCCAGAGATTTTATATTCCTTTAGCCTTAATTCATCTCTGAAATTATGATCTATTTCAGCGGAACAAGTAGGGCATTTGCCCTCTTTAATCAAGTCAAGCTCTTTACCAAAGCCAGCAGCTAACATAATTTCTCTGTTCATATCACAATCTCCAGTTGGTTGGTCGGTCAGTCTATAGCCCCTGACCCTTCATTCTTCAGGGTCAGGGGCTATAGGTTCAGGGTCACTCAACAGTTTGAATGACACCATCCTTCATAGTTATTCTTGCAAAGAACTCCCTACCAGGAAGTCCTGTTATCAAAGGGCGGTGAGCACCACAGAAAGTGCCGTTACTTTTATATTCCTCCCCGAAAAAGGAAGTTTCCTCATAGTCTAGCGCCTTTCCTTTGGACGCCTTTAATTCTTTCTTTGATTTATAGCCCGTAAGTAACATCATTTTACTATCCTTCCTTTGCCATAGCTTTGTTAATTTTTCTCTGCTTTTTATTGGCAGTCTTCTTGCCAAAGGGACGAAGATGCTTCGCCCATTCTCCTTTTCTTGCCTTCTTTTTCATCGGCATCTCCAGTTGGTCGGTCAGTCTATATCCCCTAACCCTATACTACGTATAGGGGTTAGGGTATATAGGTTTCAGTCAAGTGGCAACCTGCCATTTAACCTCGTCTTTAATTATAAGAGACTCTCTACCATCATATTCATCTATGATATATTCTGTTCCTTTCGGGATATCCCATACTCTAAAGTTATCTTCTGGATCATTCTCCTTTATTACTTGTATCAAGATAGGATCAGTTCTATCATAGTCATAAGAGTAATTGTCTAAGACAATACCCGTTTTTTCTTCATAGAGATCGACCATCTCATCGCTAAGATGGAAGCCACCAAAAGTACCATATAATATTATCTTCATTGCAATCTCCAGTTGGTTGGTCGGTCAGTCTATATACCCTAACCCCTATACGTAGTATAGGGTTAGGGGATATAGGTTTCGGCCTAGATATAGGGCAAATCTGTATGATTTTTAATAGCCTCCATCATTTTGTTGGCCCGTAAACAGGTTTCTTCATTACGTAAATCATAGTTATTATTTTCATAAGCATTAGACCAATGCTTTACTATAGCAAATATATTTTTTGCCATGAGTTGTTGGTTGGTTCGATGCTCTGTCGCCACCACATTTACTAATGCTTCTGTATTAACGGCCCTAAAATTATCTATGATCTCTTGCAAGTCAGTCATCTTCACACCTCGCTGATTGGTTTCGGTCAGTCTATAGACCCTGACCCTATACTACGTATAGGGGTCAGGGTCTATAGGTTTCAGCCCTCAACTGGTGCATTATTCCAGAAGTCAAGAAGGCTTTTCATAAAGACAAGTTCTCCTTCTAAGTCTTTGATTTTCTTTTCCAAAACCAAAACCTCTTCTTCACGGAAGGGGTTATCGTTGTTTACATTTTTCCATCTAATTGCAGCCATCTAGTTTTCTCCTTCAGGGTTATTTCTTTTTTTCCAAGCCTTGAATACTTCAAGAGCACAAGCATCTAGTTCTTTGACTACTTTAGTATTTTTAATTGCAGCATCTACCTGTTTTCTTAATCCACAAGTATCAAGAGCTACGATATTACCACACTGTAATCCCATAGCATATTTATTAGCATATTTATTCATTAGTCTCTCCTTCCTCTTGATCTAATGGGCCAGCCATACGAAGGAACTTTGCTTTGGCTTTATATGTAGTCCAAAAATGCCCCATCTCTATGGCATTTACCCAATGCTCTGGCTTATTCCAAGCCCCGGTAACCGGGTCCAATTCAACTCTTACTTCTATGATAGCTGTCTTTTTTTGCATTAGTTCCCTCCTTGGGTTAAGTTGTACTCACACTATACAAAGTAAATAGCTAAGGCCCCCAATTTATATATAAATCAAGGGCCAAAGCAATTTACTTCAGAGGTCTAAATACTTTGCATCTCCTTTGCCTAATGGCAAGATAGAATGAAGATATTCCGCTTCATCTTCTGCCTCTTCTAATGTTGTAAAGCGGCCAACCTCTGTGATTTCAAGGCCGTCCTCTGTCAAGACAAAGTGAGTTTTATCTTGACCATTTATATTTACTAATACTTCTTCGATATCCAGTGCCATTTGTATTCTCCTCATGGCTGGTTGGTTTTGGTCAGTCTATAGCCCCTGACCCTTCATTCTTCAGGGTCAGGGGATATAGGTTCGGCTTTTAGTAGCCGTCGATAAGCTGGACCGAAGCCCAGCCCATCAAGAGCCACTAGAACAAGATGCTAATGGCATCAAAGATACCAAGGCCCTTGGCATAGACACCATCAGCTTTGGCTTCTTTGATAATAAAAGCATTTAGACTAATGCGTTTAGACCGTGGAATCTGACTGAAGGGAAGCTCAACACGGCACGGAGTGCCGTCTTTGAGTTCACCGTGGCAGTAGCTGACATCGTAAGCCGGAAACCCCGGCTCTGTCAAAAGACGAAGTCTAATGATTTTAGCAAGTTTGGGAGAATCCCAACTGACATGGATAGTTCTATCCACTTTGTGATAGTCCGAAGCAAACTCTCCAAGACCGTTAACTTCGTTAGCGGTAGCAATTAAAGTCATAGTAATCTCCGATTTAAGGTTGCACGATAATAAACAAAAGAATAAAAAAAAAAAAGAACTAATGCTCTGCTCCAGCATCAGCCAGAGCAGAGCATTTAGTATTCTACTTCTTGAACTCAAGACCTTCGGGAAGTGATCCCTTGATCACTTTCTTGGAGCCGTTGCTCCAGACGATAATCGCCGCCTGGAAATTCGTTAAGGCACAAAGCCTTGCAAATGTGGCTTTGTCTTTTGAGGGGACTACCTTGACCCCCAGCTTTGTGCGTTTGTCATTGAGCACGATTGCAAAGGTTTTTGTCAAGACTTTCTTTTGTGCTTTTGCCATTGGATTTTCCTTCCATGTTGGCATGGTGGCCAGGATTGGCCTTGGACTATGTACCTAGCCCCTTCATACTTCAGGGGCTAGGAACATAGGTTTGAAATTTGAGGGGTGCTCTGTCGCCGACCTAATGTCTTGATCTTGACAAAGCCTATACAAAAGCTTTGGTCAAGAGGAACTGACCGTGGATCAGTTTGCCGATCCCAGCAGTCGAAACCCTCTAAGACCCTCTAAGCTCTTACTTCTTAAGAGCTAAGAGGTTCTAAGGAAACGGAAATTTCGGCGGCCCCTCAAGACTTTGCTTTGGCTTTTGTCTATGACTTTTGTCTTCGTGTGCGGGGGCGTGAGGGCCACCCCACCCCGTTACGTATATATATACACAGGTTACAACAGATCAGTAAAATGAGTTGTTAACCACATCTACAACTGACAAAGTGTTGTATATAAGGGACAGTATTTTTTATTTTTTATTTTTTTAATTTTATACTTGACAAGGGTAACTGAATAGAGTATAATGTGTATAGTTTATACACATAGGCATATGTAACATAGGCATATGTAACATAGACAATAAAAGAAATATACTGTAAAGAACATAAGCCTATGTAACATAAGCCTATGTAACATAAGCCTATGTAACATAAGCCTATGTAGAGAAAGGAAGAGTAATGCAAGGAGAAACTGTATCGACTAAGTTAAATATTTTCCATAATAAATTCAATCATCCCTTAGATATACTGTATCCATCAGTAAACTCGCCTATAGATAAAACCCTTGTCCTTCGACGTAAGTTAATTGAAGAAGAATACAAAGAAGTTGTAGATGCAATTGAAACTAAAAAAGCAGATAAGGTTCTTAAAGAGCTATGTGATTTAGTTTATGTATGTGTAGGTATGGCTGCTACCTATGGTTGGGATTTTGATACTGCATTTAATCGTGTACATGCATCTAATATGTCTAAATTAGACCATAATGGAAACCCCATATATAATAAGGATGGCAAAGTCCTTAAATCTAAAAACTATACCCCTCCAAAATTAAATGATTTAGTGTAATTTTTTACTTGACAATGAACAAAAATCAGTTAAAATGGTATAACGATTTAACTTTGGAAATGTTCTATCGTAGTATAATGAATTACGAAGAACGTATTCGTCTTCCTCATCATGAAGTTGTATATGTCCGTGCTGCTATAAGACAGGCGACAGGGGACAAATATACTTATGAGCAGGTATATAATGCATTGAAGGCCGAAGGCTGGAATAAGGATTAGCAACTAATTAGGGGACAATTAAGATGGTAGACAAGAAAAAACAAAATAGAGAGGAAGGAGATGCTATTGATATAAAGCCTTATATAGATGCCGGTCTTATTCCAGCAAAATTTTATGATAAGAAGACTGGAAAATATAAGGATATGGAAACTTTTCTTACCTCCTTGCGTAGTAGAAAGTATGGGGCAGAACAAAAACTTGGTCCAAAATTTACGAAGTGGTATAATGCTACAATGAAGAAAAAACACGGCCTAGATATGTCAGAAGAGGAATATTTAGCTCGTATAGCAAAGGCTGAAAAGAAAATTAGAATGAAAAAAATTACAGGGCCTGAATTAACTACGCCCCGTAAAAAGCGTAAAGGTGCAGCAAAGGGCGCACTCATAGGTCCAAAGTATCGACATGGGCATAAAGACTATCGTAAGAGCGGTTTATCTAACAAGATAAAATAAGTATTGGCTATGACTTGAATGTTGTATGTCCGGTTTATTGAATACGAAAATAAATTTTATGGAGAATATGTTATGATGAAAAAGATTGTGAAGTGGGTCATGCTTGTACCTATTAAGATAGTTGAATGGACTATATGGCCTATAGCTAAGGTACATTCGTGGCTTCGTCAATTAGTAAATTGGCTACATGATGTTATGGACTAACGGGAGGTAGATAGTATGATATGTGATTGTGATGATTATACCTGCGAAGATTGCCTTTGTGTAGGCAAGGATTGTCTGGAAGTTATATGTGCTTGTGGCTGTCATTCTGGTAATGAAGAACAAGAAACTATGGATGTGTAAGGAGCAAGTACAATGGCACGAGTAATAAAAACAATAGAAGAAGTACTAAAATTAACTGGCCTAGATTTAGGAAGATATGTAAAGTGGTTGCAAAAAGAATCTAAAAGATTTCTGGAATATGAGAGGGCTGGTAAGTTAACTCCAGCCAGGAAAAAGAAATTAGATGAAATAGGCGATCAATTAAGTAAAATAAAAGGTAGGACACCAGCAAAGAGTAAAAGTGAAACAAAGGGTGTACCAAAAAGAAAAAAAGGAAAAGACTATACTCCTACTCCAGCACAAGCTAAATATATAAAAGAATTAAAAGAAAAAGCCGCTAAAACAGGAGGTACACCCACGACTTCTGAACAAAGAGCGCAGATAAACAAGTATCTAACTCCTGAAAATGTAAAAAGAACAAAAAAAGTTAAGGGTAAAGGTGATGGAGATAATAGAACACGTATACCTACTGATGCAGGGCAAAAACTTTTAGATAAAAATACTCCTGCTTCTCTAGAAATTTTTTGGAGAAATAGAAAACTCTATACTAGAGCAGGTGGTAGGCAAGCACTAAAACCAAAAACTATAATTAGACCAGAAAAAGAGCCAGTGGATTATACTCCCAAAAAGGAACAAATTGAAGAATTCATGCAAGGAGAAATTCCTCCTGGTACAAGTAGCCAAATTCGAAGTATGATGGGAGGAAAAGAGACAGGCGCAAGTGAAGCAGAGATAATAAGGGAAATAAAGGAACTGGGAGGCTTTGAGATTTTTAATAAGGGCGGCTATAAAAAATTCCAAAGTCACAGTAATCTTGGTCGTGTAGTTGGTGCAGAAGGTGGCCTTAAAAAACATGTGTATATGGGCAAGGGGTCTGCTTCTGATATTCCACACTTTAGAAAAAAGAAAAAATAATGAATCCTAAAAAAATTACAATTATAGTATCTTTTATAGCTATAAGTGTAATTGTTGTAGTATATCTGGTAAATATCACACGATGTGTGCCACCTTGTATCTAAATGCAAAAAGAATTAACTGTACACGAAAAGTCCACAATGACATGGCGTTGGACAGCCCTTATAGTCTACTTAGTTATATGTTTTTATGACTTTATGTTTGTACCCATATGGTATGGCATTAACCGCCCTGATATAAGCCTGTTTATGGAAATTATTAATAGTACTTCAGAACCAATGGTTCAAATGGAGTTAATGAAAAAACTTACAGGTCAGCATAATCCTTTTACACTAATGGGTGGGGGATTATTTCATTTAGCATTTGGGGCCATACTAACCGGCTCTGTATTCGCTAAAAAATAAATAAGGAAAATAAATGGCTCAAATAGCAGAAAAAAAGAAACTGGGAAGAGTATCAACTACTACTCCTGTTTCTAAAACATCTAAAACTAGAGCAGAGATGTGGCCCCACAGAGCAACACAACAAGCAAAAAAAGGATTCAGTGCCGAAACAGAACAAGCACGTAAAGTTGCTACAAGAAGGGGTATAACTAAAAAAGAAAAGAAAGAAATGATTGCTGCTGCATTAGGAATATCTGGTGTCGCTGCTGCTACTCTATTGCCTTCTCTTATATTTGGTACAACAGGTGTAACTCTGGCAAGAGGAGCACAAAAGATGGCTCCGACTGCTCTAAAAAAATTAAATAAAATATATAAACAATTACAAAAAACTACGATGGAAGCTGTTAAAGAGCCTGGAACAAAGAGAATGAAAATCCAAGGCAAAAAAATAGAAGTTAAGGTTCCTAAAAAAGAAGGTACGAAAAAAGTAGCAGGGCAAATTGCAGGAGCTACCTATATGAGTCAAGAAGTTAAAGATACAGCAGATTTAGTAAAAGAATACGGGTCTGATGTTCTTGATCTTTTTACAAAACTAGCAATCCTTTCTTATAATAAGGGCGGCTATAAAAAGACAAGAAAAAGAAAGAAGTAATGTTATGGCAAAAATAAAAGGTATAGCAACGCTTATTGAAGAACTAGTAAATTTACCTATTGCACAAGCCGCTATGCGTATGACATTAAAGGAATGGAATACTCTTATTAGTCGTGCAAGAAATCTTGGTGCAGCACCAGCAGATATAAAGAAGTTAGAAAAAATTCAAAAAAGAAAACTACAACCTTCTGTAGGAAAACAAACACCTAAAGGCGGCTCTGCTTCAGTTTCAGAAGTAAAAAGAATAAATACAAATTTTAAGTTTGATGATAAATCTGGGTCTGCTGCTATAAAGGCATTTAAAAAAAATCCTGTAACAAAATCTGAAATGGTAGAGCAAATAAAAGCAGAAGCAAAAGAACGAGGATTTTCTTCTCCTAAAACTGAACTGCTTGTTCAATTGGCTGGTAACTGGTGGGAGGATATACGACACGCAGCATCTCCTCCTAGTAGGTCACCTAAAGACTTTAGAAAGTCTAGAATGTCCGTTGAAGAACTCATAAACTTACAAGACGCAGAATTAGAAGAGTGGGCTAAACGCACTAAAGGCAAACCAACTAAACCAACTAAGCCATTTAAAAAAGGTGGTTCTGTAAAAAGACCCTCTATGCAAAAGGGGGGTGCCTATAAAGGCAAGAAACATTCTTACATTGCAGGTGGCAAAGTAAATGAACTTAAAAATTTTAAAAAGAGGAAAGTATAATGGGAAAAGCTACAGCAATAACAGCAGCATTGAAATTTTTTCATAAATTATCTGTTGAAGATTTATCTGCTAGTTTTGATTTATCAGAACTAAAGAAACTTCGTACACTAATTCTTAGAGAAAGAAAAAAGCCAGAAAGTGTCGTAACCGGAAAAGACATTGGTAAAATTAATAAAGCTATTAAGGATAGACCCAAATTTGAGCAAGCTCGTGAAGAAGGTATGGGAAAACTTACTGTAGATGATGACATACGTTCTGGCAAAACTGGAAGAACATCTAAAGAAAAAGCCAGAATCCGTGATGACTATAGAGAAGCAGCAGAGGAGCAATATATGGCCGAAAGAGGTTGGCCCGGTCCACTCAAATTTAAGGAGATAGGGCCTAAGGTTGCCGATCCAAATGTCCCCGTTCTAAAAAAGCCTAGACGAAAAACTCCAGTAAGACCAGCTAAAAGAAAAAGTAGTTCAGAACAAAATATGCGTAATGAATCTATAAATGCATTTAATAAAGCAATAAAAGAAGGACGATTAACTGAAAAAACAGCAAATGACTACATGTATATGGGAAAAAATGAACAAGGTCGTGATACATTTAAACATAGAGATACAAGAAAATATATTAAGAATAAAGGAGGTATGATTAAACGTCCACAAATGATGCATGGTGGTTCGCACAAAGGCAAGAAACATTCCTATACTGCAGGGGGGAGTGTAAAAGAAATGAAACTGTTTAAGTAGAGGAAGTAGTAGTATGTCTTTTAAAGCGGAAACTATTGATGATATAAGTATTGGAGGAGGGATATTTACTTCCTTTTGGAATTTTGTTATAGGTGGCGATTTAAACATGATGATTGCTGCGCTTGTGGGTATCCTGTCTCTTGTTGTTCTTTTTCAAAGATACATAATTAATAATCGTGAAATTGCAGGCATACATAGGAAAAAGAAAAAGAAATGAAATATGCAAGTAATTCTTTCTTGTGGTCAGAATTAAAATGCAAATGTGGTTGTAATAATATTTTCATTCAAGATGAAGCTATTGATAAACTACAAAGATTGCGAGATATTTTACAGCGTCCAGTAATTATTAATAGTGCTGCTAGATGCCCGATACATAATGTACATGTGGGTGGTGCGCCTAAGAGCCAACATAGGGCTACAAAGAATAGTCCTTCTACTGCTTTTGATATTTCTTTACAAGGACTAAACAAAGATGCTATACTTTCTGCTGGTAAACTAGCAGGATTTAAAGGCTTTGGAATAAACTATAATACGTTTGTACACGTAGATAATCGTGACTTTTTTGCAACATGGTAGGAGATTTATATGTTTGAAATTATTGCTTCGGTTTTATCTGGTGGTGCTACTGGTATTATAGGTAGTTTAGTAGGTACAGTTGGTCGGTACGTAGAAAAACGGCAAGAACTTAAACAAATAGAAATTGAGTTTACACAAGAAATAAAACTACAAGAACTGCAGATTTCTGCACGAAGTACAGAACTAGAAAGTGAACAAGCTATTGCTTTAGTCAAAGCTGATTCTGATATTAAAACAGCTTCTTATTCTCATGATGCATCTTATGGTCCTACTATGCCAGTAATTGCAGCTATTTTACGTTTTGTAAGACCTGTTCTTACTTTTGGTTTACTTGGTTTTTCTGGATATATTTTCTTTGTTGTACACGAAGACCCACAGGTTGTCAGAGAATTGTCAAATCAGATAATGTTCCTTACTACTACTGCTGTAGCATGGTGGTTTGGAGATAGGAGTTTAAGAAAGTGAGAGAACTTACTACAAAACAACAGACATTTCTACAAGTTTTGTTTGATGAAGCAGATGGGGATTACACTAAAGCAAAAAGACTTGCAGGATATAGTGAAACTACAAACCCCTCAGAGGTTTTGCGGTCTTTAAAGGATGAAGTACTTGAACTTACAAGAGAATACCTTGCTATGAATGCTCCAAGAGCAGCAAGAGCTATGATTAATGTATTAGAACGGCCCTCTGAATTAGGAAATCAGCATAGATTAAATGCAGCCAAAGAACTTTTAGATCGTATTGGTATTCAAAAGACAGATAAGGTAGAAGTATCTACGCCTAATGGTATCATGCTTCTACCACCAAAGAATGATCGTGCGTGATTTAGGTTATTTTAAAATGCCCGATCCTGTTGGGCTAAAAGATGATAATGAATGGTTGGAAATACCAAGAATTAGCAGAACAATTCCTTTTGGATACAAGGAACACGAAGAAGATGACAAGCTCTTAGTTCCTATTGTAGAAGAATTGGAAGCATTGGAGCTAGCAAAAGAATATCTAAGAGAATATTCATATAGAGAAGTTGCGGGGTGGTTAAGTGGCAGAACAGGAAGAGAAATTTCCCACATTGGTCTTAGAAAGCGAATCCAAAAAGAACGGCAACGGAAGAGTAAGGCAGCAACATATAAAATATGGCTTAAAAAGTACGAAGAAACCCTCCAAAAATTTGAAGAAATTGAGAGCAGACGTACAGGGGCGAAAAAAGAAACAGAAAGAAATTCCGCACCCCAAGCCTGAAGTTGTTGTTAAAGAATTAAATGAATCACCAATAGAAGAAACGCACAATATTTTATTTAGGCCCAATAAGGGGCCACAGACAGACTTTTTAGCCTCTTCAGAGCGAGAAGTACTATACGGTGGGGCAGCAGGTGGAGGAAAAAGCTACGCAATGCTAGCTGATCCCTTGCGCTATCTAGGACATTCACAGTTTTCTGGTCTACTATTGCGTAGAACCACAGAAGAATTAAGGGAACTAGTTTGGAAATCACAAGAACTATATCCTAAGATTATTCCCGGCATAAAATGGTCGGAACGAAAGATGCAGTGGACCTCTCCCAGTGGCGGAAGACTGTGGCTGTCATATCTAGATAGAGATGATGACGTACTACGCTATCAGGGATTGTCCTTTTGTTGGATTGGCTTTGACGAACTCACACAATGGCCCACAGCTTTTGCGTGGGATTATCTTCGTTCTCGTTTGAGGTCTACTGCACCTGATTTGCCTGTGTATATGAGGGCTACAACAAATCCAGGTGGTGCAGGACATGTATGGGTAAAGAAATATTTTATTGATCCTTCTCCTGTAGGTAAATCCTTTGCCGCTACAGATGAAAACGGAAATGTCTTAATGTATCCAAAAGGGCATACTAAAGAAGGGCAGTATCTTTTTAATAGAAAGTTTATTCCGGCAAAATTATTTGATAATCCGTTTTTGGCTAAAAGCGGCGACTATGAAACGATGCTTCTATCCTTGCCGGAAAACCAACGAAAGAGACTTTTAGAAGGGAATTGGGATGTAGCAGAAGGTGCTGCATTTCCTGAATTTAATAGAACAATTCATGTCATTGATCCATTTGATATTCCAAAAAATTGGCCCAAGTTCAGGGCTTGTGATTATGGATATGGTTCTTATAGTGCTGTTCTTTGGTTTTGTGTTGCTCCCGATGGTCAATTAATTATATATAGAGAGTTATACGTATCTAAAGTATTAGCAAAAGATTTAGCAAATAAAGTCTTGCATCTTGAAGAAGATGATGGTACAATACTTTATGGAGTATTAGATAGTTCTTGCTGGCATCGTAGGGGAGATACTGGGCCAAGTCTTGCAGAACAAATGATTTTACAGGGCTGCAGATGGCGACCAAGTGATCGAAGTGCTGGAAGTAGAATCTCAGGAAAAAATGAAATACATCGAAGGCTACAAATTCAAGATGATTTTGATGAGGACGATATACCAGGAATGACAATTTTTCATAATTGTACTAATCTGGTTTCTCAATTACCTGTTATTCCCCTTGATCCTAGAAATCCTGAAGATGTAAACACTAAAGCAGAAGACCATTTGTATGATGCATTACGATATGGTGTTATGAGTAGGCCCCGTAGAGGAATATTTGATTTTACTATGGAACATATGTCAGATAGATACTTGCCTTCTGACGCAACCTTTGGATATTAAAATATGGACGATACAAATTTTGAAGATACCCATCCTGTAGTTTTAGATGATGAAACTAAAGACACAGAATTAGCTTCTTTAATTTCTTTTATTGAAGGCCGATTTAAAAGGTCAAAGGATTGGCGTCGATTTGATGAGGAACGGTGGCTACAATCCTATAGAAATTATAGGGGCTTATATAGTCCTAATGTTCAGTTTACAGAAGCAGAGCGTTCTCGTGTATTTATTAAAATAACTAAGACTAAAGTTCTTGCCGCCTATGGACAAATTACAGATGTTTTATTTGCAAGACAAAAATTTCCTCTTAGTATTGAGCCTACAACTTTGCCAGATGGTGTGACTGAAACTGTACACTTTGATCCTAAAACTCCTCCAGACCAAGTAGAAGACGACAAAGTAGAAAGTCCTTATGGTTTTCCTGGTGATGGCAGAGAGGTTGAAAAGGGAGAAACGCTACTAAGCTTACAAGAAAAGAAACTTAAACTAGGGCCACTAGAAGATAAACTTTCTGAAGTTGAAGGTCTTGTTGAGGGAGAAGGACTTACTCCTTCTGCTGCTACTTTCCATCCTGCTATGGTTGCAGCTAAAAAGATGGAAAAAAAGATCATGGATCAGCTAGAGGAATCTGGTGCTAGTAAACATCTTCGTTCTGCTTCGTTTGAATGTTCTTTATTTGGTACTGGAATAATTAAAGGACCATTTGCTATAGACAAAGAATATCCCAATTGGGAAGAAGACGGAAGCTATTCTCCAACTATAAAAACCGTTCCGCAAGTTAAGCATGTGTCTTGTTGGGATTTATATCCTGATCCAGATGCTAATAATATGGACGATGCAACTTATATTATTGAACGGCATAAGTTACCTACATCGCAGTTAAGAGAATTAAAGCATAGGCCATTTTTTCGCAAAGAAGCCATTGATCGTTGTATAGAAATGGGAGAGGTATATAATAGTGAGTATTGGGAGGACGATTTAAAAGATTACTATTTAAATGATCATCCCGAAAGGTATCAAGTTCTAGAGTATTGGGGTCTAATGGAAACAAGCGTAGCTAAAGAATATGGTATTGACCTTCCCAAAGAACTTAAAAATGTAGAACAAATTCAAGTCAATTGTTGGGTTTGTAATAATTACATTCTTCGTTTAGTTATTAATCCCTTTAAACCTGCCCGTATTCCATACTATGCTGTACCTTATGAACTAAATCCTTATAGTTTTTTTGGTATTGGACTAGCAGAAAATATGGACGATACGCAAACACTCATGAATGGTTTCATGCGTATGGCAGTAGATAATGCTGTACTAAGTGGTAATCTATTAATTGAAGTAGACGAAACTAATCTTGTTCCTGGGCAAGATTTACAAGTTTATCCCGGTAAGATATTTAGGCGGCAAGGTGGCGCACCAGGACAGGCTATTTTTGGAACCAAGTTTCCTAATGTAAGTAATGAGAATATGCAATTATTTGATAAGGCCCGTCAACTTTCTGATGAAGCTACGGGTCTTCCTAGTTTTGCTCATGGGCAAACAGGAGTAACCGGAACAGGACGAACTGCTGCTGGTATTTCTATGCTTATGGGTGCTGCTTCAGGCAGTATAAAAACAGTAGTTAAGAATTTTGATGACTATTTATTACGACCTTTGGGAGAAGCCTTTTTTAGTTTCAATATGCAATTTGATTTTGATTCTGAAATCAAAGGAGACTTGGAAGTTAAAGCTCGTGGTATAGAAAGTCTTATGGCAAATGAAGTGAGAAGCCAGAGGTTGTTACAATTTCTACAGGTTGTATCTAATCCAGCACTTGCTCCATTTGCAAAATTCACTACTATTATTAGAGAGATTGCAAATTCAATGGGGCTTGATCCTGACAAAGTTTGTAATACTCCAGAAGAGGCACTACGACAAGCTAAGATATTACAACAGCAGCAGCCTACCCCTCCTCCAGGGCAACCACAACAGCAGCAACAACCTAATGCTCAAGGATTAAGCCCTAATGATTTACAAGGAGGGGGTGGTGGTAATATTGGTATAGGAGCAGCACCTACCCCGGCAGAAGGACAATTTAGTGGAACAGAACAACAACCTACTCAGCAAACTCAAAACGCTGGTCAACAACAAGCGCCAGTGGGACGCCTTCAATAACTATTTAGATTGGATTATAGTACAACAACAATCTGGTCTAGAGCAAAATATTGATGTAGTAAGTATACATAGAGCACAAGGTTCTATATCAACCTTACGTAAGTTAAAACAATTAAGAGATGAGGTGAACGCACATGGCTGATGAAATGATGCAAGAACAAATGGAATTTTCGGGACTTGTACCTGATCCAAATGAAGTAGACCCTATAAGTGGAAACGATATTCCTCTTGGTGCTACAGCAGAAGGAGTACGAGATGATGAGACTGCTGCTATTAGTCCCGGTGAATTTGTAATTCCTGAATATGCTGTAAATTATCACGGAGTAAAATTTTATATAGAAAC
>Ga0080013_1000853_pt1 | contig 41950 bp, 40 predicted proteins | sample ETNvirenome_6_85_FD_69236 | JGI IMG/M metagenome (GOLD analysis project Ga0080013, IMG submission 69236) | Marine viral communities from the Pacific Ocean - ETNP_6_85 (SPADES assembly) (version 2) | ecosystem: Environmental > Aquatic > Marine > Oceanic | place: Pacific Ocean | collected 2013-06-19 | reverse complement strand
GCTTGCGCTTCCCGCAGGCCATGCAGAAACGATTGGTTGAATCTCTGGGCATCACTCACCCCCTTCGGCGCTAAGCTCAGGCAGGGGCCAGCGGTCTGAGCCGCTGACCTCGTCCAGGATGGCGATGGCTGACTGCGCCATGAGTGTGGCCCACTCGGCCACCTCGGCTATCGTGCCGTCCTCGAAGGCAGTGCCCTCACCTATGGCTTCTTGTACCTCTTGGCGGTCTATGTCTCCCGTGAGGGCGTGCTGGAAGCGGTTAGCCAGTAGGGCCGCCGCGCGTTGTCGATTGGTAGGCATCGGGTTCTCCGTGTTGGGGGTGCGGGCCGGGTAGTCTGTGGCCCTCGGTTGCTACCTATCCACGTTGGACAGGTGCGTCAAATAGAAAGTTGAAAGTAGCTTCCCGTACAGCGTTTAGGGATTCCTCCTTGACGGGTGTGTCCAAGGTGGATAGGTGGTCTGGAGGAGGTGTGACATGCCCACCCTGGAGCGAGCTGTGTGGCCTGGTGCCATGCGTGTGATGTGGGTGCGGCGCCTGGGCTCCTGGGTGTGCGCCATCACGGGTGACCCGCGCGGCCCGCTCATGCAGGTGCGTGAGATCGGCGGCGCGCGTGAGCTGTGGCCCAGCCGGGCGGACCTGGTAGCTGCGCTGGGCGCAAGGTCTTTGCGTGTCAAGAGCAACGGCCTCGTAGTTCCCAGAATCCTTAGCCGCTAAGGGGCACAGCTCCCAAGGCGGACAGTTTCTGTCCGGGTCGTAGCTGTTCAATACGTTACGGTAGTGCATCGGCAAGGGCCGCCCCTCGATCCACCAGCCACGGAGATGCACCGACGGGGAGAGGCGGCCAGCCAGGCTACCACCCCTGGCTCTCACATCGTATCTCATTGAGCGGACTCAAGAGCTACGAGGATCTTGTCGAGCGCGTCGAAGTAACACGCGTGGGCTGGGTCCTTGCGCATGGACGCGGGCACCTGGCGCAGCGTCTCACGGATAGCGGGCACGGTGCTTAGGTTCAGCTCCAGGTCGTCCAGGAGCACGCGCCCCTCAGTGACATCGTCCAGCTCGTAGACGGCGGATGTCATCGCGTCCGTCGCTGCCTCCAGGTGGTGCAGCGCGTCAGTCAGTTTCGTCAGGTCCACGGTGTCTCCGTTGCTTAGGTACGCAGTCCCAGCAGATGCGCTTGGACCGTCGGGCTTGTGTCTCAGTGAAGTAAGGGCCCAGCTCCTTACCGCACAGCTTGCAGTTGACGTAGTAAGAGGGAAACAGGTGGCCACCTGCGTGGCTGGTGAAGACCTCACCCACGGCGTCGTGCCCAGGGGCCCCGCCAGCTGGCGAGCGGGCCCCGTCCGGCAAGCGCCAGGAGGACGAGCGCGTAGACGGTCAGCGCCTCGAAGAGCAGCAGCACCAGGGCCCACAGCGGAGCGATGATGAGCAGGGCGACGAGCAGCGTGAGCCACCCGCCGAGGATGACGTACAGGGTTACGCGGTCGGGTCGATTCACTTGGCACCTCCTGTCATGCCTGCAAGGCAGTTATCGTTGATGCTCATGATTATCTCCGTAGGGTTTAGAGGTGGTACTCAAGGTCGATAAGGAACTGCATGCGAGTCTTGGACTGTAGGCCGCGCGTCCGTCCGTGGCACTGGTAGTATCCGGCAACGCTACCGCGCCGGTTGACGGTGATCTCTACCTGGTGGCTGCGCCTGGCTGAGATACGGCAGCGGGCTACGATGCTCATGGCGTCGGCGTAGACGGCGCGCCCGTCCCGATCCCGGTAGTGCCTTAGCTCCACCGTGCCAGCGAAGCCCAGCGCCGCCAGCCCGTCGATCACCTCGGCCTGGCTGGGCGTGATAACCATGCCCCGCTTGACGACGCCACGACGGTCCAGCCGCGCGCGCCTGGTCGTGTAGGTAGGCGTGCTCACTTGGCACCTCCTGCGAGCGCGTTGAAGCGTGCAGCTCGGGAGCCGTGCACCACGATAGCGAAGCTCGGGCGCTTGGCGCCGCGTGTCAGCCCGTCACAGCCGCTGCACTTGCCGCAGTCCATAGCAGCGGACACGGGGGACTCGTCGGCAGCTGGACACATGCGCTCCCGCGCGTACAGTCCCTCGTCTGAGTCACGGACACGGAAGGTACGCCAGCCCGCAGAGCGAGCGCGCAAGTAGTCAGGTGCTGAGTCTACCGAAGCCATGCACCAGTCCCGTAGGTGGCTCGCGCTCGCTTGCTTCCACTGGTGAGTGTAAGCCATGTGGCGCTTAGTCACGGTACGGATAGACGCGAGCGTGCCAGCTGGCACCGATGCAGGGTCACCCCATGCACCGAAGCGAACCACGCGACCGATGAAGGGCAGCTTGCTACCGTCCCAGCTTGCATAGCTACCGTCCTGGTAAGCTTGCCAGACGGCACGTGCAGCTTGGTAGGTCACGACGTAGCAGCTGCCGCCCTTGCTCGGACGGTGGATGCAGTCACCGCACACAGCCTCGTCGGCGCCAGTCTTCACGGCTACGTGGGGTGCCACGTCACGCGGCAGGTACCAGATCTGGATGGTACGCTCGCCGATCTTGTCGTTCGCGCTCTTACGCTTGAGCCCCGTGGCAATGACCACGATAGGCTCACCGTTGATCGCGCTCGGTCCTGCCCATAGTACCAGTCCGTTGCGGTTCACTTGACACCTCCAGTGACGACGGTACGGACGTCGCTAAGCTCGCTGATCTCTACGCGGGTGGACATGCGCTTGCTGGCCTTGCGCTTAGCCGTCCAGGTGTGCGCGCTCGCAGCCTTAGCAGCCTTGCGCACGTCGGTCTGTGTCTCGCTCGCCTCGTAGTGGTGGGCATCCTCAGCCGCCAGCTCGAGGGTCTCAGGGCTCAGCTCATGGATAGCCGCGAGCACCGCCCAGGGGTCCAGGGGCTTAGCTGGCGCCTTGCCAGGCGCACCGACGCTGACGTCATAGGTGACGAGCAGCCGCAGCTCACCTCGGTAGGTAGCATCAACGGCAGCAACCTCGCGCGCCTCTCGGTACACAGGTGTCTTGTCGGTCACCAGCTTCTGGATAGCCAGGACGGCACCCAGGGGCAGGTCTTCAAGATTGATAGTCATGCTTTTACTCCGTGTCGGACGGGGGTAGTTCGTTGTCCGATGCTATGGCCTATCCACGATGGATAGCAACGTCAAACAGAAAGAGCCGATAACGGCGCTCGCAGGCTCGACGTCCATCGTTTATTTCTTTTGCGCCGTGCTCCTGGCGTGCTCCTGGCGCCCGTCTGCACGCTCCTACATGGATAGCGGGCTGTGACGACATACCCCCTGCTGTGACGGGTCTGTGACGCCTATGTCGTCACAGGATACGGTAGCTTGGCGGCCCGTTATCAGGCAAAAGTGGTGCCTGTTACGACGTTACGGCTCCCCCATAGAGAAAGATAGAGAGAAAAATGCAATAACAGAAACATTATGAAAGAGGTACATAAGCCTCACGTATTAGCTATGTAAGTAGAATATGTCGTAACTGTCGTAACAGTCTCTTATATGTACCTTTCAACCTCTTATATGCTGTGACGACGTAGGCGTCACACAGCCGTACCAGCCGTACCAGGTCCGAGACGTGCTAAGCTGAGGCCTGGAGGTACCTATGGATGACGATACACAGAGCGACGTAGCGCCTGCATCACAGCAGCTGCAGGTACTGCCGCGCGTGGTGCCGCCAGCGACGGAGGATGAGGTAGTCTCAATGCTTGCGGAGGAGGCACGTTACCAAGCTGACGACGAGACCAGGAGCTTAGCCGTGAGGCTCCTGGAGTCAGGCTACACGGTGCAAACCGTGGCCAGAAAGCTGGACGTTAGGGCGTCTACGGTCTGGCGTTGGTCAGGTGAGCCCGTCGTAAAGGCCGCTGTAGCTGCGGGGAAGGAGCGTAGGAGGGCTGTGCTCGGCGAAGGCCTGGAGAACGCAGCCGACGGCGCCCTGGGGGCGCTCACGAGCATCGTGGGGGACGTCCAGGTCTCCCCGAGGGACCGAATCAAGGCCGCTGAGGCGATTCTGGACCGTTGTGGGCTCGTAGAGTCACAGAACGGCAGCGAAAACGGCGCAGTTGTAGCTATTGACGTCGCTTTCGACGAGAGATTGGCCCGGATAGTGGCTACGGCGGGCGCTAAGGGCTCTTGACACGCCGTTACCCCGTTGTTACGTCACCAAGTGACGTAACATACGGGATTTTTACCCCTGGAGACGTAATGCACGGCAAATCTAAGGCTATCTTGCTCATATCCCCCGAGATGGAGGGCCCGATGGCCCATGACTTCGGTGGAGATGGCTTCCTGGCCGCTAAGAAGTCCATGATGCACGCCGAACCGTGCGGATCTGACGAGCCACACGGCGGTACGCCGATGGACCCGCCGGATCCCGAGGAGATCGGTCGCGCGTTGGCATCCGCCGGACTCGATCCTAACGATCTCGCCGAGTGGCTAACGTCTGTGGCCGCTATCGCCCTGCCGGAGGGCGCCGACCTGGAGCTGGACGTGTCGAAGGACGACGCACCCGACCACCCGCCGGACGACGCCCTCGCGTGACCACCCGCCGGACACCACCCGCCGGACTACCCGCCGGACACCTGGCGTAGCTGGGCGCCGCGCTACCCCTGCCTTGTCGTGTCAAGGCCGTAGCTCGACGAGACGTTAAGGGTGGCACCTCTCATGTGGTTTCGAGGGTAGCTGTTGGCGAGGCGTCAAGGTCGCAGCTCGAAGCTACCTCTCAGGTAGTTCCGAGGGCGCCGCTTGACCGTGTCCCTGAGATGTCAAAGAAATGTCAAAGAATGCCGTAACTCTGGGAAACCTTTCCACCCTGGATTACGGCAGGCCTGAGCCTGCCACGGCGGCGGGCCGGAAACCCTACCAACGGAGCCCCTCATGACCACCGAACACATCCCCAACGAAGTCACCCAGGTTGCTGACGCGTGGCGAGCCAACGCGCATGCAGCAGGCATGCCCATCGACGCTTGCTCTGTCAGCTTCTACCCGTGCGAAGCCCGCGCCCACTACGGGCCGTGGCGTCGTGACCCTTGGGGCGACGCCGACCGCGACATCCTCGACCAGGACGCTTTCGAGCCCGCCTGGACCGTGTGCTGCAACTACGAACGGGTCAGGTCCAGCCTGACCTACTTCCCCTCTGATGGTCGCTGGCTGCACTACGTGTGGGGCCGTGAGTCCGCCAACCTGATCAAGGGTGGAACCGTCGAAGCCGTCGCCAACGCTGAGATCATCTACGGCGAGGTGACCTCATGACCTGCTACGACTGCAGCGGCCCCGCGCACGAAGACGAAGGGTACACCTGGGATGGTCAGCTCGTGTGTCTCGGCTGCTACGAGGAGCTGGCATTCATTGCCAGCGTGCACATTGACCAAGACATAGACCACTGGTGCGATGACGTGGCCCGCAGCTATGGCCGCGACGTCCCAGTGACGTTGTGGCTGCCTGCTGATGAGGTGGCGACATGAACCCCAACGACTTCACAAACGCCGGCGGGACGTCTTCCCGCCACAACCACAACACGGAGAGAGAAATGGAAGCCAAGACCAACCCCAACGAGGTGCGAGCCATCTGGACCAAGCCTGACGGCGAAGAGGTGGAAGGCCTCGCGAGTGAGCTGATGGAGGCCTACGCGGCAGCTGGCTTTGCTGGCAAGCTGCGTCGCGTCGAGCCGCCCCAGGAGGAGCCCCAGGAGGAGCCGCCTGCCATCGAGAAGCCCAAGCCCTGGCCCGCTACGCCTGCGCCGCTGCTCAGCCTGGATGACGGCCACTACACGCCGGGCGGGAGGGGCAGCCCGAGCACGGCGCCCGTTGTCGAGTCCATCGAGGTGGTGAGGGACCGCCGCGAAGCTGCCGCCGACCGCACCGACTGGGCCACCGAGGTGCACGAACTGGACAAGGCCAGCGCCGACCGTGACACCCAGATGCTCAAGGACATGGGGCTGACCCCTGGCCGCACGCTGTTCGCGCCTGGGACGCCCCTGGTCAAGTGGGGCCTCGACAAGTGGCGCACCGAGCGCCAAGCGGTGGCGGACTGGCCCACGATGCGCGAGGCAGCTGACGCCGTGCGCTCTCAGGTCATCGCCGAGCGGCGCGTGGACGACACTGTGCCGGCGCACCGCCTGCGGATGAAGGTGGACGACGGGCGTCTGGTGGTCCACCGTGGCGGCGGCGGCCTGTTCCTGGAGCGTCACGGCCTGGAGCAGCTGGCAAGCCGCTGTGCCGGGTTCCTGCCGCCCACCAACTACGTCCGCAGCATGAACGCGGACGAGGTGGCGCACCTGTGGAACTCGCGTGCCGAACGTGGGCTTCTCAAGGACATGGGTGACATTGTGCTGAGGCATCGCCGCAGCGTGGACGATGTGGGCCGCAGCATCTACGCGGCGGTCTCCAAGTCCTACGGCGTGCACGACGTGCACCAGGTCGCCAGCGACCTGGCCCGCATCCTGGGACCGGACACGCCCGCGTCCCTGGTCTATGACCCCGACCGCGTGTCGCTGGCCTGGGAGGCGATGCAGATGCGCGACGTGCCGCCCGTGGTCGGCGAGGTGTGGAAGGCTGGCCTCAAGGGCGGCTCACGGGACGATGGGAAGGGCAGCGCCTGGACACTGGGCGCACTGCTCCGTGCTCTGTGCGTCAACCTGACCACCGAGGAGCTGGAGACGAGCCGGAGCCGGCAGCGGCACCGGGGTCACAGTGTGGGCCTGAACCACCGCATCCAGTTGAAGCGGGCATGGGCCGCCGTACAGCCCGCCATGGAGGCCTTCAGCAGCCGCTGGACCATCCTGGCCCAGACGGACGCCACGGAGGTGCTGGGCGGCTCTGATGTCCGCGAGGCTATCGCGCGCCTGGTGGACAGTGACAAGTCCCTCAGGGACGCCGCAGCGGTCAAGCGTGACGCCCTGGTGCAGATGCTCCTGGCGGGCCTCGACGCTGATGAAACGGCGGACGAGAGCGTGGCGACGGTGGTCAACGCCGTCACCAGGTTGCACGAGTCCAAGCTACCCGTGCACCGGGTCAGCGCCGTCCAGGCCAGAGCCGGCGAGCTTGCCAAGCACTGGGCCCAGGAGGTGGCCAATGGCTGAGCTTCCCTACACCCTCGACCCGGACACCCTGTGTCCGCACTGCCTCTTCTACCCACTGCGCCGCCCGCTGGTCTGGAATGCGACCAGCAAGCGCGATGGCGCCTACATCTGCAGCTGGTGCGCGGATGTGGAGCTGGAGTTGGCGCTCCTGGCCCTGGTCGCCCGCCAGGAGGTGGCCGATGCTTGAACGCATCCTCGACGCCGTGGCCTGTGTCGCCGTGCTCAGCTGCATCCTGCTGGCCTGGTACGTGACCCCGTAGCGCCGCGCCGCTGCAACCCTGGCCCGCCTGGCTTCCCGCTGGGCGGGCCTTTCTACGTCCGGCAGCAGCTGCAAGCGCCGTAGGCCGGCAGCTGCAACGGACTGCCCCCGGCAGGGGTCAAGCTCAGGCACCAGGAGCACCGGCTCGGAGTGACCGAAAACAGAATCCACCTGGTTTCATTTTCGCTCAGAGCTGGACGCCGGCGGGGGCGATTGACGTGGAAAACCGCGCCAGCCCACCGTGAAAAACCACGCTGTTCGCTGCAGTTGCGCGCGCGCAGGGAGAGCCCCGCCAGCTCCTCGCCGACGAAACCGAGCACCTCACGCGCGCGAGGCGGCCAGCTCCTCGGCCAGCTCCTCGACCAGGTCGGCGCCACCAGGTCGGCCAGCTCCACGGCGGGACGGGTGGGCAGGTGAGGCTTTCTCCGTAGAGTGTAAGACCTGTACGTTGGGGGTAGCTCTACCCCAGAGCCGGGCGCGCGCGACGTGGCCGCGCGCAGGTCGCGCGTAGCTAGGGCACGTTCTGAGTTTGAGCGCAACCAGGACACGACCACGGCGACCAGGTCGGCCACGCTGGGCAATCAATCCACCCGCCGCGCGGGGGTAGCGAATGCAAACCGCAAACCGTAGCAATCCCTGGACGTTACGACCCGAACCTGATGCTACATCTATCATTTGCCTTGACGCGTCAAACGACCCCCCACCATCCCCCCAAGCGCCGCCATGGTACCGCTTCGCGGGGGCGTTTCTACCGTCAGATCTATTTTTGAAATGCCTGTCCACCACGGAAAGGTTACAATGCTGCAGGAGGGACCCATGGCAAAAACGGCAAATAAAAACCAGAGTAAAAAACCGGAATCGCCGAGCAAGAAATCAGCCCCGCGGCACCGCAGCATCTCGATTCGCATGTCTCCCAGAGACCTCGACCGCATCGACGCGCTCATCGAGACCGTCTCGGAGAGCGAGGCCGCGCGGGAGTTCGGCGTCGAGGTCGACCGCAGCGTCGTCTTGCGCATCGCCGTCATCCGCGGGCTGGCCGTCATGGAGGCAGCGCGTGGCAGCGCGGGGCCCCGGAGCGTCACAGCAGAGACCGGCAGAGCGGGTAAAGCCGTCGTCGAGCCGGCTGCCGCCAAGCAGGATCCGCCGTCGCCGCCTACCGGCGTCGTCAAGGAGGAGATCAAGCGCAGCAAGGACGGGCTCATCGCGCCGCCGGAGGGCTGGCACGTCTGGAAGTCGACGGAGCGGGTGCCGGAGAGCCAGACGCTCGTGCACGAGTACTACACCAGCAAGGGCTGGCAGCGCTGGTGGGGCAAGGCCGGTGAGGAGAGCATCTCGTTTTACTGGACCGGCGATGAGCGCCTGCAGGAGGTCGAGGCCTTCTCGGGGATGGGCCCCGGCGGCAAGGGCGTACTGGTGCAGAAGACGCCGCATGGGCCGGGGCACCTCGTGCCCCATGGCTGGGAAGCATGAGTGCGGTGCACGACTATCTGGCAGACGTCAACCCCGAGGCCATCCTTTGGGACGGGTTTGATGCGGCTCTGGTGGGCGTCGGAGAGCGCTGCGGCATGCAGCCCGTTGCAGTCTACGACCGCGCCAAGTGCATTGAGGTGCTGCGCGAGGACGGCCTCTCTTGGGAAGATGCGGAGGAGTACTTCTGCTACAACGTAGAGGGCTGTTACGTAGGAGAGATGACGCCCATCATCGCAGTCTTTGACGCAGAGGGTTTGTGATGGGGTGTAGCGCAACTGGCAGCGCACCTGGTTGTTACCCAGGAGGTTCCTGGTTCGACTCCAGGCGCCCCAGCTCTCGTGTTAGGTTTACACATGGTCAATGAGCGCACAGCCGCAGAGCAAGAAGAGCAGGAGGTCGAAGAGCTTGCGAAGGCCATCGGTAAGCGTCAAGATGCGGCTCGCCGCGACCTCATTCGTCGTTCAGTGGGCGGCGCCCTGCGTGATGTAGGGACTGCCATATCAGTTCTGCCTCAGGATCTGGCTATCGGAGATGTCGTCTATGCGGCCGGCGAGGCGCTGCATCCAGAGGGAAGTGCAGGCGCCACGTTGACGGCTCTCGGTACGGGCCTTGCCACCGGCGGAGTCGGCTCGGGTGCATTGGCGGCGAGGGGCGTAAAGGCAGCCGCGGCCAAGGTCGGTAAAAAGGGGAGTAAGTATGATATCGAGGAGCTTGAGAGGGTTCTACGGAGCCGGCCTCTAAAGAGGGCGCCGAAGGGAATCAAGCTCGAGAAGCCGCCTACCTTCGAGCAGATAGAGCGGCAGAAAATGGTCTTAGAGGCTCTGGATCGAGCCGCAACGGCTGGTGCTCGCAGAGGCGGCCCGTCGTTGATTAGTGAGGTCATCGAAGAAGAGATGCGGGGTCGAAGAGAAGAGGCAGAAGCGGTTAAGCCCACGCGAGTGGGGGCCGGGCGGCTCGCAGTACCCGAAGAAATGTAGAAGAGGGGGCCCCGGTATGCCGCTGTATGAGTACATGTGTGAGTCCTGTGGCCGGGAAGAAGAGGTGCTCCAGAAGCACGAGGACCCAGCGCCCGTCTGCGAGCCGTGTCAGTATGAGATGAAGCGGCTCGTCAGCGTGTCGTCCTTCTCTTTAGCGGGACCCGGCTGGGCCAAGGATAACTACGGACTCAAGGGCAATCAGTAATCTCCCCACCTCCCGTCCATACCGGTTGCTCATGGTGAGCACTCGTGCAGCGGGGAAGCCGGTTCCCACCGGGCGGGGGGCTGGGGCTTGGAGGCGCGATGAAGAAGCACTGGAGTCTCGGCAACAACCGCATGAAGGTAGGCGGCAAGCTCCTGTGGCGCACATCATGCGGCAAGTGGCTGAGGCTGCATCAGTGTGCGCCTTGGGGGCCAGAGGTCACCTGTAGGAAGTGCCTGGCATCTATGGCCAAGGTTGCCGCCTCGTAGCCCCACGTTACACCCGACTCAGTGGTCGGTTTACGCGCCCGTTTTCCGGCCGCTAATCTAAGCTCGTCGGTGGATAGTCCATCGGCGGGTTTTTTCGTTAGCCGCTGCGCGAGATGGCGTCGTCGGCTTGGGCCTGACGGCGGAGATCGTCGAGCATCTCGTCGAAGCCCTTGGTCTGCGTTGCCTCTGTTCCAGGTGCGGCACCGGAGCCCATGTTCATCATGTCGACGGCAGGGGGTACCGGCTCTGGCTCTGGGGCCGGGGCCGCAGCTGCAGGCGCCGGGTACAACGGTAGGACCATCTTGAGCGCATCGTCCCACTCGACGTTGTGCGCCACGTTCACACACAGCTTGTACAGGGCCTCTTCGTCATTGTAGATGTGGGGCGCCTTATCCTTGAGCCAGGTGGTGAACTCGTCTACCTCCGCCTGGTCCTTAGCGGCCTTCGTGGTAGCCTCCACCTCCTCGTATTGCCGAATGCGCTCTTCCCTCTCTACGAGGGTCTGCGTCAGCTTCTCGATCTCGTCGACCCGTCCGCCCTGCATCTTGGCGACGGCTTCCTCGTGCTCGTCGCGCAGAGCGAGAATGGCTGCCTCGTTGGCCTGCTTGAGAGCCTCGATCTCCCGCTGCTTCTCTTCCAGTGGGTCCACATCGCCGTGTAGCCACTTCTGGACGCGCATCTCCTGCTCGCGGATGTCCTTCTCCCGGCGGTCGAGGGTCTTACGGCGTCCGGCGTTCTCCTGGAATGCCTTAGTGAAGCCGCGCTCGAAGTTGCGATACTTGGCCTCCACGCCCTTTAGGATAGACTCACGCACGCTCATGTCGGTCTTTGAGAACCAGTCTGAGCCGCGGAGCGCGTCAATCTCACCGTTCCAGTCGAAGACCTCTGGTGGGTCTTCGCCGAGTTCGATGGCGTCCGTATCGTCCGCCGTAGCCTCTACCGCGTCGTCTGCGACTTCAGCTACATCATCGGTTGCGACGTCAACGGCCTCCACCGTCTCTGCCGTCTCGGTCGTTTCCGTGACCTCGTCGTCTTCTGTGAACACAAGTACCTCCTCAGAGTGTTCGGCTCAGCGATGTATGATCTTACATGGGGATAGGGGGCATCTCTCCGCCCCCCATGTCCCCGGCTGCCATCTCGGCCTCAGCGGCCTCAGCGTCGGCTGCGTCTGATGCGCCTGCAGCAAGTGCCTCGACCTGCATACGGAGTTCGATGTCAGCTGCGAGCATCTGTGCCAGCTCTTCCACCGGCATACCTGCGAGCTGCGGCATCTGCTGCGCAGCGTCGTAGATCTCTTGGGCACGCTCAGGAGGGACGCCAAGGGCCTCAGCGAGCGGTGTCATGTCCATGCCACCCTCTGTGGGCATCTCACCCTCTGCGGGCGGGGCGCCTTCCGGCGGCATCTCGCCGCCCATAGCGGCCTCGGCCTCACCAAGAGCGGCCATCTCGTCGGGCGACAGAATCTGGTCAATCTCAGCCGCGCGGTCGACCAGGTCCTGGCCAGTGGGCCCCGCTCCGCCAGCCGGAGGGGCACCTGCGGGTGCACCAGGCTCACCTGCGTACAGTCCGGCCTCTCCGGGAAGGCGCTCTCCAGTTCTGGGATCGATGGGCATGTGTGACTCCTTAAAAGAGATGTCGTTTCAGATGTAACTTACCACGTCGGATTAGCCAGTGGGTGTGTCGGTAGCGCGCTTCCAAGCCTCTTCGAGTCCCCAGGTGGCAACAGCCTTACCGGTCAGCTCCCGCCGTTCCTTTGTCTTTTTGTGCTCATAAACGGCGATGTCACGGCGCGGCAGGTCCCGTACGTGCTTAATCTCCGCCTTCATGACGCCTTTCCAGTGGCGAGGGCGTGCGCGCTGGCAATCTTCGTGTCGGTCTTACCGGCAGCCAGAGCTTCTCTGCTTCGGGCCTTCTGGTACGTACCGATCTCCTTCATCATCTTGTCGTTGAGGCTCTTGGACTTCTTGTTCATGTACGAACGGTGCCGGATGCCGTCGAGCCTCTCTTCCTTCTTGGCGCGCGTCTCATGATCGATATGGACTGAATGCCCTGGGAACTTGTCCTCGATGGTCTTGACGCAGCGGTCGTAGTCCTCCTTGGTCTCAGCCTTACCGAGTACACCGAAGTCTACAGCGGCGAATGACCCTGGGCCGTTGCCGTGGATAGCGAATCGTAGACCCCGCAGGTCTACGGACATGGCCTTCTCGCACTCCGGGCAGTCGTCAGGCCCGTCCTTGCGCTTGTACATCACCTCGTATTCCTGGTGCCCGCAGTCGTTGCAGATGAGATCGTTCATCATCCAACTCATAGCTTACTCGCTCGGTGGTGAGAGAATGTTGGTCACGTTGACTGTAGAGTCGTCGTCTCGCAACCAGTAACCGCGCTGGTTGCCACCATCGGGGTCCTCGAAGAAGAGAACCACGCCATCACCACCGGGACCGTCGCCCTGGTATGTAAGGTTCTCCTTACGCTCTTGAGCCATGTCCTGGCTGGCTGCATCAGGCACGGCCTCGCCGGGGATGTCTTTGTAAATGTACTTGGCGGCGTGGTCGTCAGCGGCGTCGGCGATTGCCTGGGGGTCGTCGTAGATACTGACGTCGTCTCTTCCGTCGTTCGGGGGCACGGCGTCTGGGTTGAGCTGAAGCCCCTCTCTATTGACGACGCGTTTGGGTTTAGGGTCTTCTACGGCTTCTACGACAGACTCCTGGGGGTCGTCCGTCTTCATTGCCGCCTCAAGTATATCCCGACGCTTCTCGCTGCCTTCTTCCATACGGGAGCGCTCTATGCCCTCCTCGCTCAGCAGCGACTGGATGAAGCGCTCCATGTTGGGCGGGGCCTTGGGCTTCCGCGGCTTGGCGGCCCTCTGGGCCTTCTGCTTCTTCATCTTGACGAGGGCTTCTTCCCACGTCTCAGCTTCCTCCTGGGCGGGCACGTCGACGGGCATCTCGAGGTCGAGGTCGGGCGCGTCTTTCTTCTCGGACTTGTCTATCGACGGGTCAACCCCCTCTTGGGCCAGAGGCCCGAGAACACCCAACTCAATCGCCCGTTTCAGGTCGGCGCGGCGTCTATCAGCCGCTACGTCCGACTCTTCGGCGGGCGGCGGGGCCGCTGGTGCCATTCCTATCTTGGTCATTACTCACCCTCGGCTGGAGATTGCGGCATCTGCATTATGGCCTGGTCGCGGTCTGTTGTTGTTCCCTGCGCCCGGTTGAGCATCGCGCGGATGATGGGAGGTGCCTTGTCTTCCTTAGGCGGCTCGGGTGGTGGCTCTGGTGTGGGCGCCGGCGTCAGTGACAAGTCGCGTACCCCAAGTACGATGGGCACGTACTCGCGTGTTTCTCGCGGCAGCTTCTTCTTTCCAGCCTCGAACTTGCGCATGTTGCCCCAACCGAAGTTGTAGGCAGCGAGCGCTTTGTCTTCCGAGCCGAACGCTTTGATGAGCCGGGCGAGTTCTGCAGAGCCGCCCTTGATGCTCTGCTTCGGGTCGTACCGGTCGGTGACGCCGTGCTCCTTTGCGGTGGGCCCCATGAGCTGCATCAGTCCCTGTGCGCCAGCGCCGCTGCCGGCTCTCTTGTCTCCCCGGCTTTCCTTGGCGATGATGGCGGCAATGAGGTGCGGGTCGATGTTGTGCCGCTTTGCCTCGTGGTCAATGTACTTGCCGTACTTCTCTTGGATCTCTGCGACGAGTTCGTAGTGGTCCTTGATCTTATCGGCCACCTCTTCGCGCGTGAGAAAGGGGTTGTCAGAGCCGCCGGTCAGGGCGCGTCCCCCCTCTTCTTCCCGCGCGGCCTGCATCAGGCCGTCGATCCCAGCCATCACTCTTCCTCGGTCGTAGTTGATAGGTGGTCCATCATCGACGTACTGAGTACGCCCGCCGCGTGCATGGCCTCTGCTGCATCCGGGTTGTCTCTCAGATACTGCATCTGGGGACTGTCGGGGTTGTAGTCACGCGGCCCGATTGGGCGCATTAGGTACTTAAACGAATGGTCTTTTATGTCGGTAGCCGGATCGTCGTCGAAGATCTTCTTTACCCCACGACCAAAGTTGTAGAACCCAATAAGCCCTACGGTCGCAGCCCCAGCTCCAGGAGCAGCGGCTAAGACTCTTGGGGCGGCTACGCCCGCTCCATGAACTATTCGTTGGGCCACACCACGCCCACCAGAGGCCCAGCGACGGCCAAGTTTAATCGTCTCTGCGAACGCCGGGTTCACAGTGGGCCGCCCTATACCTCGAAGATACGGTGTGTACGGGGTGGTGGGCGCGCTTCCTGTTACGGTGCGACGGTACAGCGCTCGGGCAAAAGGCGTAGCCACGCCGCCAAGGATCAGCGCTTCTTTGACCGCGTCGCCCGCCTCTTCCCCTATCCATTGGAACCACTCGGGCGGAATGTCCTCCCCGGTGTCCTCAGCACCGCCGGTATCTCCTGCAGAGCCGGTGTCGCTTACGGCGCCCTCGACGGCAGCGTTAATCAAAGCCTTCCCTGCGTCTGTGACCGCCCGGACGGCAAACGCATCTTGAATCGAACCGCGCTTGTCGGCTTCCAGACCTGCGGCCCATCGTGAGGCGTCGTCCATGCCGGGGACTACCTCAGGCGCTTCAGGCGCTTCAGGCGCTTCAGGCGCTTTAGGCGCTTCCTCTGGCGCCGACTGGAATGTCGCCCAGCGCTCCGGCTCCGGCTCGGTAGTCATGGCGCGGCCGCCCTCTTCTTCGCGTGCGGTCTGTAGTAGCTTGTCGATTTCCGCCATGGTCTCTCCCTACGCCTGTGGTACTGCGCCTTCACGAATGGGCGCCCCGCCACCTGCGGCGAGACTCTCCTCCGGGGCGGCGCCCTCTGGGCCAACTGGGGCCTCTCCACCCTCAGCGCCCATGGCCTGCTCTGCGATAGCCATTTGGGCTTCTGCGGCCTGCTCGGGGTTGATGGCACCGGACTGCTGCAGCTGCATCTGCTGCGCCTGTGCGGCTGCGGCCTCTGCCTCTTGCTTGGGTACGAGTACCTTGATGGGCAGACCCATACCTTGGATTATCTCCTCGGTGAGCTTGCGCGTATCGACATCCTGGCTCTGGGTCAGGAACGGTAGAAGCTGCATCATCGACTCGATCATAACGGCGGGGTTCTTACGGATTGGGTTGTGGCCCACCATCTCGAACTCGATCTCCACGTCTCGGATGTTGTCGAGAGTGACCGTGTCCCACTGCCGGTTGCCAGCGACGCGGACCATCTTCTCTTCCTTCATGTACTTGCGGCACAGGTAGAACGCTTTGGCGGCCACGTCCTCCAGGGCGTCGTTGACGTGCCCCTCGCGCGTGGCGAGGCGGTTCTTCATCTGTGCGTCGATGATGGCCATCTCAGTTGCGGTACGTGCCCCTGTGACCTGGCCACGGGCTGCCTCAGCGAGGGCGGAGACGAACGCCGCGTCCTCCTCCTGCCGGATGACGAACTCCTTCACACCGGCGGGAGCCTCGGGCATCGGAAGCTGGTAGAACAAGCTGCCCAGGTTGCGGAGCGTCTCGCTGTTCTCGGGCGCGACACCGACGAAGGCGCCGGCAGATGCCTCTACCGCCTTGTTCAGGTCCTCCTCGGTGATGCGTCCCGCATCGTAGAGTATGCGCGGAATCATCAGGTAGACGATCTGCTTCCAGTGCGTCAGTAGGTCGTTGACCGTCTCTTGCTGGTTCAAGATGAGCTGGACCTCGCTCAGACCCAGGCAGTCCACTCCAGATTGATTCAGAGAGAACATCGAGTACGGGAGGTAGTCAATCTCGTCCTCGAACACGACGGCGTCGGCCTGCTTCACGTAGTGCTGGACCTTGTTCTTCTCGCGGTCGTAGTACTCCCAGACGGTGACCCACTTGAACGCGTCGCGTACAGTTGACGGGTCGGTTGTCTGGCTCTTGTCCAGCATCCACTTCGGGAAGCGGTCGGGCCGGACGTCGCCGATCTTGTCTGACTTGTAGCGGCCGGAGTCCACGCGCGCCTTGAACTCGCTCCAGGGCATGACCGTGGCCTCAAGCCAGTAGCGAATGTCGTCAGGGTCGCGCACCGTGAGGTCAAAGAAGAGAGAGCTGGGGTCTACAACACGGATGATTGGCCGGTCTTCTGACGAACTCCAGCCAGTCTTGAAGATGCCCCGCTTGCAGAGGACCGCGTCGATGAGCGCAGTGGAGGCCCTCCGCCGCATGTTGTTGCTGCGGAAGACCCACTCCATCAGCCCGTTGACTGCAGGTGCAATCTCCTGGCTATCCGGGTTCATCGGGTTGCCGGCAACGGCGGGGTTGGGACCGAGCAGCGCGCTCACCGCGGTGTCTGCAATAGCATAGACCAGGTTCTTTGAGCACAGCAGCGAGCTGCCAATGTCTGCGTCTCCCCCGTCGCTACTGACCCAGTAGTCGCCGCGGTAGAACCGCCGGGCCTTGTCGAAGGACTTCTTCTCTCGCCTCTCGTAGAAGGAGAGATGTCTCTCAATGAGTTTATTGAGCTTGGGCACGCTGGCTCCTGGTCGCTACTTCTTTGCGCCTGATTGCTTCTTGTCGATGAGTTCCTGCTTCTTCAGTTCGGCCGCACGAATCTTGGCCTTCTCGGCAGCGAGGATCTCTTCGATAGTCATTTCGGCAAACTTATGCGCCTGAGATCCAGGGGGCGCCGTCTTGGCCTCGCCAGGCTTGGCGCCCATAAACGGCGTCGGCTTGGGTGGCTTAGTCAACTTCATGCCCATCTGCTTCTCACCGGGCACCTCGATAACCTCTGCCTGCTTCGCCGCCTCGATGATCGGGTCGACCTCTTCCTTCTTCTTGTCTGCCATTACATCAACCTTCTTGGTGGTGGTTTGTACGGGTTCTTAGCCGCGTCCTTGTCCCAGTTGCGCATACGATCAAGGTCCTTGATTGTAACCTGACCGGGGATTCGGGTGGCGTCTTCCTCTTCCATAGCCGCTTGTGTGAACTTGCGTCGTGACAGAATGTCAGCAGCCATGACGGCGGTACGCGCTCGGTCAAAGTGGTGCGTAGTGCCATCGAGGCCCTTCATGCGCTTCTTCCGTGAGCCGTCATAGTTGACCAACTGGTGGAGCAATCCGCGACTACGAATCTCAATGTCTTCCTGACGGAGCATCTGTACGAGCCGCGCTTCTGCCTCCTGGACACGCTTGTCGGTGGCGTACCAGCCTGGGTGCGTGCGGCTCGTCCATAGGAGGTTCTTGGCGCCGGAGTCTCTAAGCACAGCGATACATGCCGTGGCGTTGGACTCGACGGCGAGCATTGCGCGGTTGTAGCGGTGCTGGACCCGCAGGAGGCGACGAGCGAAGCGCCCTGGGTCTTCTCGGTCTTCCCAGAAGGCCACTTCCCGGCGGAGAATGGCGTCCCAGACGGTCAGCGCGCTCTTATCACCACCTGAACCGAAGCCCGCCGGGTCAGCGGTGACGATGTAGCGGCCGTCTTCTCTCGGGGGCTCAAGCTCGTTGCACGAGAACAACCCAATCGGGGGCTCATGTAGAGACTTGGCCAGGAGCGGCTTGAGCACGTCGACGGGCATGACCGGGTCAAGGTTACCCAGCCAACCGTCGTATGAATCAGACGGGTACTTGGACGTGAACAGTCGGGGGTCGCCACCCATCTCGGTCTCGAGGGCCAGCCGGCGGAACGCCAGGTTCTCCAGCGACATACCGGGATGGCGCTTCTGGTACTCGAGTTCTGTATTCGTGGCCTCAAAGCCAGTTGTGTCGGCGCTGCAGCTCTCGTCTTTCCACCAGTCGAGGAACACGGGCTTGAAGCGACCCTTACCCTCCAGTGACGACTGCCACATCTGTTCATGGTGAGACCCAGCGCGTCCAGGTGTGGACTCCAAGATGACGCGTGCGTTGGGCCGCTTGTTGATGGTCGGGAAGATGTTGACGGCGGCCTTCCGTTGCCACTGTGCCTCACCGAACTCCGTGATGACCAGGCGGTCCACAGAGCGGCCAATAGCGGGAGAGCGCCCGCCGGCTGTGAGCACCTTGATGCCCCCACCGTGGCAGAAGTGCATCTGTGTTGCACCGGCCTTGCGCCCCTTCTCCAGCGGCATTCGTACGTCTTCTGGCAGACGGTGGTAGGCAAACAGGATGCGCTCGAACACATCTTCTGCTGTGTCCTGGCGCTCTGCGATGAGCAGGCCTTTGACACCAGAGAGGTACATGCAGTCGCGCAGCAGGAGCATGACGGAGACCGTGGTGATCTTCGCCTGGCGGAACTTGTTCACCATTATCCAGCGGTTGTTCGCGTAGGCGTCGAGGACCTTTCTCTGTGTGACCGTAGGGTCCATATACCCAAGGGACTCGTCCTCTCGGATGATCTGGCACATAGATACAAAGGCGGCAGGTGTGCTGAACATCGCCTGCACCTTGACCATGTTCAGGTTTGGGGCGTATGCGAGAGTTGCGCCACCGGCGAGGCCGATGGGTTTCACATTTGTCTGCGTTGCTCGACGCGCCACTCGACCTCCCTCCACGATGGTAACACGGACCCATCTGAGATAGCATGAGTCGTAAGGAGCCCACTATGCCAATCGGATCAGACGTCAGCGCCACCACGCGCCCCAATCCAGGGGGATACGTAAAGAAGGGATCAGCCACTGATATGATCAAGTCGGCCCTCACCTCAAGCAAGAAGAAGAAGCGCTAATGGCACGCAAGGACCCCATCCGAAAGCTGACGGCTCAGACTGAGAAGTCGAGCAAGTGCATCCAGAAGTACTCGGGCGAGTCCAGCAACAAGAAACAGATCGTCGCCAAGTGCCTTGACATGGCAAGGAAGCGCAGACTGACGACCGGCGGCGCCTACATCAAGAAGAAGTAGCGGACACTTTCTGACCGCCTTTACTTGCGGTGACTTCTCTCATGATGTAAATCTTAGTTACGCACCCATGAGGGATGGCCGGGTAGCCGAAAGGTCCGAGCACGAACGAGACGGGCAGGCGGTATCAACACAGATTCTACAGATGTCACTGACATCTTGCTGTTGGTCCGCTCGGGCCGACTTCCCAATATATAAAGGTGCATAATGCCCATCTCAACAGAACTACTCAACAGTACGTTCACGGATCTCCGTGGGCCGCTGGTGAACTCGTTCGTCCGCAGCAATGAGCTGTTTGAGGCACTGGACAAGAAGGCGCGCATTCCCGCTGAGGGCGGTACGTACATTGAGCGTACTTTCTCCGGCGCGGCCCCTGCGCGTGGTGTCGGTATCTACGTTGGTGACGAGCTTCTGAACATGACTCGTCGTCAAGAGATCCGTAAGTTCCGTGTCGAGCCTCATCGTATTGCTGTGGCGATCAACATTCCTAAGAAGGAACTTCAGATGAACAGCGGCAAGCTCGCCGTGGTTCGTCTCATCGAGGAGTACCCGAAGACGGTTCTCGAAGGTGTGAAGTCCGATATGAACTCGTACCTGCTTACAGGAACGAGTCGCGGTATCGTCTTTACCACCGCCGAGCTTTCTGGCTTCCTCACCCTCGATGGCTCTGATACTTCTGGTATCGGAACTGGTGTGACCAACGGTCTGCTTGATTGGGCGCTGCCGTCCGAGCAAACCGATGTCGTACAGAACGTCACCAAGAGCACGTCCTATTCCCACTTCAACCAGTACGGCGAGACTTCGTCCTGGGCCACTGACGGTATGGAAATCCTTCGGAAGACCTATCGGAAGTGTGCGCACTACGCTGGTGGAATGGGCAAGGGACCGGACCTCGTCATCATGGACGATGACAGCTACACGAACTTCGAGAGCGATAAGCTCGCGGCTGTGCGTGTGAACCTCGTCGACGACAGGACTGAGAAGAGCACCATGCTCGGACTCGATCTTGGAATCGCCAAGGTGTACTCGTCCATCGACCTGGACATCACTGCCATGGAAGGTACCCCCATCGGATCCGCTGGTCGCGCTCCTGATGAGGGCGCTGTGTACATCCTCAATACGGACTTCATGGAGTTCGCGGTTCACGAGGCCCCCAACGTCAGCAAGTTCCAGGAACGAGTTGGCGACCAGGACGTCGTGACTGCTGTGTTCACCATGCAGGGTAACCTTATCTGCACCAAGACTCCGGCACAGGGATGTGTCGCTGGTCTGGCAAACGCCTAAGGAGGCAATCATGGGAAATCAGTTTTCTTCTGGTGCTGATGTTGTCGACGGAGCTGCCTCCAAGGATTGGCCATCTGCGGTATATGATACCGCGGTCTATCCTGTGGGCACCCGCCGGGTTCAGCAAGCTGACGAGGTAAACGGGGCCAACTCGACTCACTACGGTGACCGGGAATGGATCTTCGTTTACAACGACGAAGCGTCAACCGCGTTTGCGGAAGGCGATGTGTTGTTCCTCGACAGTGATTACGCCCCCTTCCACGGGATTCTCTCCACCACGACGCTTCATGCGCACCGTGTTCTTGGGGTAGCCGGTGGCGCACTTGCCGCAGGTAAGTACGGCTGGATCGTTGCCAAGGGTGTGTGCGAAGTGGGTGCCGTCTCTTCCGTGGCTCAAGGCGACCGTTTGGTGTCTGCTGCCGACGCGAATGCGACGACTCTCACACTCAATGCCGACGCAACTACGGACAACCTGGAATGTGTCTTTGGTATGGCTCTTGAAGCCAACGGCGGCTCTACCGGTGATAAGATCACGGCTATCATTTCGATGCCTGTGTGGTAGTTAGTCACTGCGTGATACACTTAGGGGGCGGGGCTTTCGGGCCTCGTCCCCTTCGTCTTTGGAGGCCCTGTGGACGTTTCTCTTGGTGCTCTTCGCCAGCGACTGCTGGACATGCGGGCGTGGGATAGCAGCGGTTCTTCCCTCGACAACCGCATCCGTGAGGCCATCAACAACGCGATGGACCGCATGGCCGGAGACGTGCCTGAGGCTATCGTGCCCGACGAAGAGCATGTCGTACTGCGCGCCTCTGTATTGTCAGGCGACACGGGCGTAGACGCCTATGTGAAAGTGAACGCGCTGGATAAGCGGCTCCTGGAGTTCGTTGACAGTTCTCGCATCTCTATTGGCTATCCAGCATCCTCGACATCGTGGCGGCCCTCTGTGGATGGTACCTGGGACGGAATCATGCACATTGAGGTCAAGGACCCGGATGGTCAGTGGCACCGCCGCCAGTGCCGTGAGTTCTTCTACGTGCAGGGGAACTCAAACACAGAGCGTAAGTACTACGTCACGCTCGACAGGCCGTGGCAGAACAACACAGACGGTGTGTCGGTCACGCCGATGGAGTTCCGTGTCCATCAGCCTGAGTTCTTCGTGCGCGATGATGTGATGGAACTCCTGGAGCCCGCCGTCGTGTGGGATGACACCCGCCGTCAGATCTGGGCCATCGACACAGGTGGCGCCAGCCGGTTTGACCTCACCGACCTGCGCGGCGAGGCTAAGGGCCGCCCGTCTCGTATGTGGCGGAGCCGGCATTTCCAGCTGCCCGCGCCTACCGAGGCGCCGATAGTCTTGCCCATGACGACGCACGGGGCCACGCATCCTTGGGCAGGTACGGAGTCTCTCAAGGCCGGTAAGTTCAAGGTCTGCTACACCTATGTGTGGGGACGGCGCGAGTCTGAGTGGCAACAGTCGCCCGCCGTCATGGCTGGCGGACACACGGCCATCACCAGCCAGCAGAAGCTGTTCTGGGCGCACGACAGTGCAAACGGCACACCGACACTCGGAGATGAGGCCGCTCATACAGGCATCCACGACCCGCTCTGGGAGAGCGCACCCTCACCCGTGACTGAGTTCGAGGTGGGCGAAGATGCCGCGGCTATTGCGGGAACGAACATCGACGCCATGATGGGCTTCGGCGACGAAACACTATCGCGATACGGGCGCACAGGGCTCAGGCTGCGCTTCTACGTGGCTCATACCGACTATGAGACGTCCGGCCGCGGCGAATACGCCAGGACGGAGACCAGCGAGCGATTCCACCTTCTGTGTGAAGTCGAGCCAACCTTCGATCAGACTACAGGCATCCTTGCCCCTACGATGGTCACGCCCGGTGGCTGCCGGTTCATCTGGACCGGTGACCAGCTCTACGACTACCATCGGCCCCTGAGGCACTCGACGGGCTACTACGCCTGGAAGGTCTATCCGCACCAGGACGCACGCTACGAGCTTGACCTTCGTGTGCTTCGGCTGCCGCAGCGCCTTGTCGATGACCAGGACACGCCTCCGATTAAGCGCGACGCCGTTTCTGCGCTCCTGGAGTTGTCGTTGTATTACGTCTCGCTCCTGGACGGCGCGGACCAGTCAGGTGCGCAGGTGCATCTGGATAGGTACAACGAGGTGGTAAAGACATACCGTAAGCGCTACGGTAATCCAGGCAGGGTGGTCGAGCCTCGCTCCCTGCGCAGCGGGGGCACGCGCTTTACGCGCTTCGGCACCTTTGACTCGTAGCCTTTCCACCTTGTTATGTTAGGCTCGAACAGAACCTGAATCGGAGTTTACTATGTCCAAGGCAATCGGCTTCCCCAGACCCAATATTCTCGACATCATGGAGCGCGTAAGCCTCGATGGTCAGATTGAGGAAGCCCTCATTCTCAGCATGAAGTACCACGTCGAGGATCGGAGCCACTGGAACGCTGTTCTCGTGACCCGCAACGGCTTTGAGTTCGTCGCGCACCAGCGGGAGTTCCGTAGCAAGCACGACTGGCGCCCCAAGGGGTGGGAGTACAACCGTAAGATCAATGCGTTTCTGCCGCCCGATGCCGTGTACGACACAGAGAGTCAGACTTACTCTGTGCCTGAGACTTCCGCGGAGAAGAAGGCAGCCGCCGACCTCGCCGTTATCGAGATCGTGGCGCCCGCAATCGGTGAGAAGTACATGGCGTGGCGTGCCCGTGCCTACAAGGCCGCACCGGAACTGAAGAGCAACCCCAAGGCAGGTGATGCCCTGGCACATGCGTGGAAGAGCCGGACTGAGGCGGACATCCTTGCGTAGGAGCCGCCTTGGCCGCACCATCCAAACAGAAGCTGCTCCAGTGGGTCGTGCCGGCAGGCGAGGCCCAGGTCCAATACTCACCGCAGGCGCTTGCCTACGAGATTGACAACTTCGAGCAGACCACAGACGGCACGCTCCGTACTATTTCGGGGCCGTGCCCGTATGAGATAAACCGTGAGGGTCATCCAACAAACCCAGGCAATCCGTACACATTCGGGTCGAACTTGCCGCTCTACGGCATCTTCCAGGCATCGCTCCTGGGGGGCGCCGCCGACCTGTTGGTCGTACGTGCGGGTGAGAAGCTCTTCATGCACAAGGGATGGGAGCAGGGCTTCAGCCGCATTCAGGGCGGACTGAGCGCCCCCTACGAGACGACATCCAGATACGCGTCTGAGCCTACATATCCCGACTCGTTCGTGGTGATGAACGAGGCCATCATATGGTCAAACGGCATCGATCATCCGAGGCTCATTGACCATCACGGCAATGTTGAGATGCTCGGATTTGATGAGACGCCGGCGTCTCTCTTTGTAGAAGGGCCGCAGTCGGTGGGCGCCTCTGAGCGTAAGTACTCGTACCCGAACTCAGAGGGCTACTCATGGCCCGGCCGCATCGGTACGCCTGGTGATCTCCTCGCCATTGATGGTGGCGGCCTGATGGCGGGGGAGTGGCTCTACTACGTCCAGTACGAGGACCGATTCGGTAACCTCTCCGGCACCTCAGCGGCGAGTAACCCTGTAAAGGTCGACACCCACATGGCGCAGCCTCTCGCGGGCTCCCCCGTGCACGACAAGGAGACCGGCGGTGACAGGCGACTGGCTACAGAAATAGATGACCTGATGCGCCAGTTCCTCGTCCGCGCCGGCGGTGAGGCACCCGAGCAGGCTGTGGCCGTTCGGATCTATCGAACCCCGGACATCAAGAACATAGGCTCTCGGCCGCAGTTCTTGGCGCGGATACCAGGCAATCGAGAGTTCGCCTTCCCTGACGGTACCTCTGACGCAGAGCTTGGGTCTGAGATGGTGGCGACGGTACCCACCCCTCGGTACCGCGTTGCATGTACGCATCAGGGACGACTTGTCGTAGCCAATCTGGTGGGCGCTCCGGGTATGGTGCGGAGAAGCAACGTGGGCTCGGCAGGCACGTTTCCGGCGGCCGACTTCGTCTTTCCTGATAGCGGTGGTGCCGAGGTCACCGCGGTCACTTCGCATGACGGCGTGCTCCTGGCCTTCACAGAGTCGAGCGTGTACTCGCTTGAAGACTTTGGCCAGCCGCGGCCTATGGCCCAGGGCGTTGGCTGTGTAGCTCCACAGAGCGTAAGAGCGCTCCCTGACGGCACGCTTGTGTGGCTCGGGCGAGACGGATTCTACGGGATGAAGGGCGGCTCCATCGGACGCATCAGCGGCGCGATTGACCGTACCATCAAGCACTATGTGAATAAGTCGCGGATGGTCCAGGCGACGGCGGCGATTCACCCGATTACCGGCGAGTATCGATGCGCAGTGGCCCCATCAGGTGAGTCCCACAGCAGCTTGGTGCTGTGCTTTGACGGCAGTTCCTGGCGCCGTATCAACCTGAACATGCACATCGCAAGTATGTGTAATACCAAGGACTGGCGCCGCTTGATGTTGTTCCTTGGGGTCAAGAAGAGCCTCGCAGCGCAGAAGTATGACTCTTCACACGACACGCTCCACATTGCCCCGTCTGTCTACGTGATGGACCGCGAGATCAAGGATTGGCTACCTCCGACGAGGTCCCTCAGGTACCGCTCAGGTTGGCTGAGAGGCGACGACACAGGCCTTACTCAGACCAATATCAGAACGATGTATGTGGGCCTGACGGACGCGTGGGATGGAAACGCCTCTATCCGGTTCTACAAGAACGGATCGTGGAAGGACGTCATCGCCCAGGAGGATCTACGCCTCATAGGTACTGACGACGGGTCTGACGTGGTGACGGACATCGCAGGCTCTGCTGTGATTGGCACGGCGGCTGCCCATCAGCCCCGGATGTTCTGGCGCCAGGTGCCTGTGGGGATGGAGAACGTCAACAGCTGGGCGTTCGAGATCTCGGCGGAGTCACCTACTAAGATTCAGATCGCCGCGTTCGCGTTTGACGTGTCAATCGCTACTGGCGGCAACGTGCGCGGTCGCGTACCCCGTAAAGACGACCTGTAGGAGCCCGCTGTGCCATACATCTTTCCTACCCGCAGGCTGAGAGACGAGGACGTCCTCGACCCGACACAGCTCACAGACGACTTTACTCACGTTGCAGAGGCGCTCTCTGGCCGACTGGGCTCCCACAACATCAGCCAGACGGTGGACCTGAGCCATGCGCAACGCGCCGAGGGAACACTCTACAAGGTCAGATATACGAGCAAAGAGAAGAACCCAGCATTTGGTGAGCCTCCGTACAGAGCACCAGGAACGACCTCTGATGCAACGCAGCTGATTCTCTCGAACGCGATGCAGTGGCAGAGCATCATCTCAAAAGAGTTTACGCTCTCGGCGCCGAGCAAGATCTGGATCAATGGCACGCTGCAGTACTGCTGGAAGGGCTTTACAGACGGGCCAAAAGAGCATTTTCCTGGCCATGACTACAGCTTGATTACGGGCAGAAATGATTGGTACAAAGAGCCCTCTGTTGTGTATGGCGCCCGTGTACAGTTTGCCATCAGGGTCAACGGCCGCGTTCTCGAGTGGACGATTACGGGGAGCCAGACACCGTATCAACAAGCAAATGACCCGAACAAGCCAGTTAGGCAGAAGTCCGATTTGTCGACCAGCAGCGGCCCCACCACCTCCCAGTTTCCCGGACCCGCACACGCGCGGATCTCAGATAGGTCTTCGATGGGGCCAGAGGCGCTACCTCTCCGCATAGGCTCCGTCTTTGAAGTCCCTGGCGGTGACAACACCATTGAGATCGTGGCACGACGCGAGCACGACACAAGGTTTTCACGAGACTGGGGTGGGCGGACCTCTGGTAATGTCATTTCCCTGTTCAACCGTCAGCTGCTCGTCGTCGACTTCCCCTCCTGGCCAGGGCGCTCAACACATGTAGACGCAGTAGATGTCAAAGGCATCGAGAATGAGGAGGTCTTGACGGAGGCGGGGCTGAACGAGGAGCGACTGCAGCCTCTCGTCGACCAGGTAAACGACATCCGTAGTGGCTCTCTGGCCCCCGCAGCTCTCAGGTACGAGCACTTCGAGTCGCCCGTCATCAAGCACGCAAGAGACTCGTTGACGCCGGGCTCTTCGTACGAGCACCGCAACATCTACCCCGGCGATGATTCTGAGGCGGTCACGTTCTTTTACACGAACATGAACAGGCAGGGCTGGTGCATGCTGGCTAACCGCGCAACGGTGTCCACGGGTGAGAATGACTGGGAGACGAACAACGCCTTCTGTGTCCTCACAAAGTCGTTTGAGTTCACCGTCAGCCGCCCCAGCTGGCTCATAGTGTTCGCCGACATCCAGCTCATCGATGTAGAGGGACCAAACGCCAAGGCAGCTGAGACGGTTACTGAGAGGGCAAGTGTGCGGCACTTTGGATTGTTCCGTCTCGGCTACCACAAGGAGGGCGACGGTAACATCGAGTGGACACTACCCAAGGTCACTGAGTCGTTTGTGAACAGCAGCAACGCATGGGGCCTGTGGTCAGGTAATCACTCATCCGGCTCAATCCCGCATTATCAAATGGTCAATGAGAACATCAACGTACCGATGATGATGGTGCTCGACTTCACAGATATTACGTCGCCTGTGACCATCGATGGAATCGCACCGTTTGTCTGCGGGGCGTCTCTTGGCAGCTCAGATGGCCCGTATGTCGGGCTCAAGCGCGCTTCCATTCACGCCATACAGATCGACGAGGGGTAGCCATGCGAGTCACACCTGCGTACACGTACCCCGAAGGCTCCATCTTCCGCACGGGCGCCCACAACAAGAACCTCTTCTCTGTGACGCGGGGTGAGGGTGTCATCTCCGAGGTCAACGGTCGAATCAACGAGAGCAACCTGAACGTATACTTTAAGGCCAAACGGTTCCACGTCTTCCCTGATCACATGACACAGGGAAAGACGCAGTTCATGCTGACCCCGATGGAGATCTTTGACGAGGCGTTCCAGCAGACCGCTAATGACGCCTTGGATGACGACGGGGCGGGGTATCTGATGATTCCCGGTACGTCTCTGCGTTGGTATCAGAACTATCCCGGTGTCTTTATCGCTCAGATCTCGATGTTCTTCTCGCCATACCGCCCGTATGTGACAAAGAGGGCCTATCGTAACTACTATGACATGGGTGTTCGTATGTTTGTAGACGGCGAGGCTATACCCGCAACGACTCGCGCGCTTCCCTGGTCTGTCAACTTGATGAACTATCACGAGAAAGCCTATAGCTTCGAGCACCGTCGCGGCGACCTCATGGACATCACTTGGTCAGGTGAGGTCGATGCGGGGTGGCACGACATTCATCTGGGGTTGTTCATGGAGCGCCCTCGGTTCAACTTCAACAAGAACTACAGCATCGGTATGCGATCAATGAATGCGGATACCCGGCTGCATCAGCGTCTCTACGTCGGAATCAGGAACGCAAGGGTCATGACTTTCACAAACTCGTAAGGTACCACCACGCAAGCGCCAGACACGATATACTTGGAACCGGAGGCTCGGATGGAGCTGCTCTTCCCCCGACTTACAAAGAAGCAGGTTGTACTGTTCCTAACGGTGCTTGCCGTATGTCTTTACTACGGCGGTGCCCCTGCAGACGGAGTGACTACCTCCGCCGTGGGTACGCTCATTATGACTGCGCTGGCATCAGCTGCCGCCCACAAGGGCGCCAAGGCCGCAGGTCAGTGGGTCGCTCAGAAGCAGTTCGAAGCGAGCCCTCAGGGTAAGGCTGCCGCCGCTGTGGCGAAAGATGCCGCGCGGGTCACCAAGGCCACTGCCGGCGAGCTTATGCCCGGTGAGGCCCAAACGGCGAAGGCCGTTACAGCCGCTCTCGCACACGCCCGCGCGCTCAAGAGGGAGAAGCTGGCCACGGAAGGAGGCACGAAGGGTCCTGTGGCTTCTGGCGTCAAGGCGGTCCAGGCTACTGAAGAGCGGCACAAGGCGGCCGGGCTCGCCGCGGACGTCGCCGCCCAGGTCCACTCCGCAGGGGCGAAGGCCGCGGTTGCTCGGAAGGCCGCTGCTGCGCAGACGATTATACCGATGGCCAAGGCAGAGCAGACGCGCATGGAAGAGCAAGGCGGGGCTGTAGGTGAGGCTGTCGCTGCCGGTGCTCTTGGCGGCATCAAGGCAGGCCAGGAACTGAGCGCGGAGCGTAAGAAGGTCAAGCCTGGTACGCACGCCGCGCTCGGGCAAAAGCCGAAAGGCGAGCAAAAGCCGGGAGGGCCGTTTTAACTAATGGCTGATCTACTACAAGCCCTCGCTGCTGACGTCATCGCTGGCGCAGGCATCAGTCCGTCTGACCCCGTCTCGAGCCACCCGGACCTCCTGCGTCGCTACAACGAGCTTGGTAAGATCATCCAGGTCTGGAACACAGAGGGCGACAAGACTGCCGTGCGCCGTGAGGTCAACCTCATCAAGGCCCAGTTGTCTTACAGCAAGGACGTGATCAGCGCGCAGAAGACGTTCGCTACCAACAACATGAAAGAGCGGAACAACGCTCTCAACGCGCTGGAGAAGCTCGAGGTCGCTCTTATCGCGTCGTCAGCCAAGCTCACGGTCGCCCGCAACACCCAGAGCGAGTACATCATGCAGAAGGTGGCCGCGGTTGCCAGCAGGCCTGGTTCTCGTGGCTCGGGGCCGCGCGCCTGGAGCGCCGTCAACGGCATCTTGGGTGAAGAGGGGCTAATCGGGCGAGTTCCAGATCCCGCCCTTCCCCTACTCCTGGCTCGCATGAAGGACACATACGGCCACTCGGGACTGGGAGACCATGCACAGCACGAGCTTGAGATCCTAACGAAGCGGGCTCATAAGGCCTCGGTGGCGCAGAAAGCGGCGTTAGCGCGCAACCAGCGGGCCCTGCAGACGGTAGGGTCGCTTACGAGCCGGGCTGAACAGGCAGGCGACAAAAGCCCGGAGCTGGCTCAAGTTATCAAAGAAGCGCAGGGGTTCAGCAGCAAGGTGGCCCTCTTTATGGAGGAGGAGGTCGGCCTCAAGAACAAGGCCGAGCTGCAGGCGCGTCTCGAGAACCTGCAAGGCCAGAGTGACACGCTGGGGCGCATGGAAGCGCGTCATAAGCAGCTCGACGAGCTTCTTGGCCGCGGTGGTGGCTCCAATAGTGAGCGCCAGAAGATCGCCAACATGATCTCCCACCCGCGCTTCCGCGCCTGGGCTGAGTCGAACGGCTATGAGGTCAACGCTCTCGGCATTGCGGACAGAACCACAGATGGGAGCGGTGCTGTTCTCACCTCCTATGTATCTGGCAGGGACGATCTGAAGGCGGTGCTGCACTTCCAGCACCAGCTTGCGCACCCAGAATCGTACCGCAGCATCATGAATCCGTTTGGTCAGCGTAGCCGCTCGGGTAAGTCCGTGGTTGTGACAGATAAGGTCTCATTGGACAACGCGAAGAGCCTTTTGCATAAGTCCGGTAAGTACCAAGGCAGGTGGGTCTCGCTTGATGACGGGAGCGGCACTGTCAGGGTACTCAACGAGAGGCAGTACCAGGAGCACGCCCAGAAGTACGTCGCGCCGAGTGTGTTCCTACTGACGATAGTTAACGATAAGTACGCACAGTCCGGCGGTGTGTACTACAAGCTGCTCCCGACGGGTAAGTGGGCACAGCAGGCGAAGCCCCCAGAGCAAGGTGACCTCACGGCCCGCAAGGGCGGTAGTCCGCTCATGTACACACCAGGCAATAACGCCAGTCCGACCCGGTTCGCGACTATTGCAGATCTGACGGAAAGCGGCGGCAAGCCCCTGGCTAAACCGGGAACCGTGGCTAAACCGGGAACCGCCGGTCTGATATCCTTTAACGAGAAAAGCATGGGTAAGTACGTGCAGCTCGTCGTAAAAAAGGGGGGCACACTCACGGAGCACCAGCAGCCCCCGAAAGGCATGGTGACCACTTACGCGGGTGAGCTGATGACCCAGCACGCCATCGACGTACGCAACTCCCGCGATAAGGGTGCTGTGGACGTCAAGGTTCATGGGCTCAACGGTATCCGTACGTTCTCAGGCGACGACCCGATCATCGTCGATGTCTTACAGACGGGCGACGACACTGGGTTCAGGGATGTTGTAGCCGCGTACTTCGGAGCGCGACGCGCAGAGACCGCACGAGATCTTGAGGGGGATGCGCCTACAAATGTCGTCACGACCCAGAGTGGTCAGCAGACCTGGATCGACCATAGTAACGAAACAAACACCGTGTTCTCCGACACGAAGCAGCGGATACTAGGTAAGGCGCGGGGTGACATTACGGAAGGCCCTGCCACGAGAGAGGAGCAGGAGCAGCGCCGGCGGGATCAAGAGGCGCTCGGGAACATACCTGAGCAGGTTGCCCCGCTTCAGCCTAAGGACCCGCAGCTGCCTGGGCCGCCAGTTACCGGCGGGCCTCCCATGCCGCGGCAGAAGTACCATGTCCCCGTCACGCTGAAGACGGGTGAGACCAGGATCGCCGGTATCACTGCTGACAGTCCCGAAGATGCCGCCCGCCTCGTGGCAAAGCACTACGGAGACGATCTCGAGAGTGCCAAGGACCCCGTATTGCAGGCTGGAGACATGCCAGGTACATACGCAGCGGTGGGCGCGGCGCGGCGTGTGTCTGTGGAGCGGCGTAGAGATGCGCAGAGGACCGCGCGTGAGTTTGGGTCTCAACTGGACAAGCATATGCCCGAGCTTGATCAGCTCAGGGCCAAGTATGATAGGGCCCTACTCGCGAGCACGGAAAAACCAACCGATAAGGGCCTCACAAAAGCGGCCCGTGACGCCAAGCTCGCATACGACAAGGCGGCCAGAGAGCAGCTCCAGGACAGAGCCGAGCGTAAGCGACATGCTAGGGGCGAGTCCATCACGAAGATCCAAGAGGCGCCCCTTACGCCGAAGCCCCCGCCTGAGGTGAAGCCCGATCCGAAGCCCGCACCCAAGCCCAGCCAGCTCGGCGTAGAAGCGTTTCGCCAGCTCTCTGGAACGCGAAGAGGAGACGTAATCGTCGAAGACGTGCCCATGACTGAGCAAGAGCTACAGGAGGCGAAGGGTAAAGAGCCCCGGCACGGCGACACCCAGGAAAAGCCCGATCCCAAGCCTGAAGCCAAGCCCGCACCCAAGCCTGAGGGCATCGGCGCGAAGCTGCGTGGCTTCCTCGGGCTCGGCCCGAAGGGTAAAAGGCCCCGGCCGTCTCCTGTACAGGAGCGGGAAGACGCCCCTCAGGCACTTGATGTGCCTGGAGGGCGCGGGCTACCCGACAAACCACCTGCCCGCATAAAGGGCAAGGGCGATGGCGATGACAACGACAACGACGACGATGAGGGGGGAGGATGAGTAGGCGAGTCACCAATCTGATTGAGAGCATTCTCGGCAGCGCCGCGTCGGCACAGAGCGTCGCTGATACAGCCAAGTCCACCTATGCGCCCAAGATGCCTACAGGGACTGCGCAAGCCGCGCCGGGTAGAGCGAAGGATAAATCGGTCCTTGAGAAGAGTGCTAAGAGCGTGATCACTCAGGCTCTCGCGAAGAGCAAGGCCAAGAAGAAATGATCAATGAGTGGGAACAGGACGCTGACCTCGAGATCGACTGGAACGAGGTAGATTCCGTCGCGATAGAGTCCGTCGGGCCGCCTGGCACGCCGATAACGGAGGTTCACTCCCCACAAGATGGTAACGGCGATGACGGCGATGACGACGACGATGACGATGACGCTGACACGCTGACGGCTGATCTCAACAAGATTCAGAAAGACTGGGAAGCGAAGCTCGCTGACCAGGCCGCCCGCCGTGACACCATAGAGGACCCCTCAACAAAGGAGTGGTATCGCGCAAACTTGAAATGGGCCGAGGCTCAACACCGCTATGTCAACGAGTGGAATAAACTCGCTGAGACAGGTGGCAAGGCCAATCCGACATGGCGCAAGAACGCACTGGATATACTTATACAGGCACATCGTGAGTACTCGGATCGATTCGGGATGCCAGAGCCCCCGAAGCCAGCCGCGCCGACGTCCGTATCAGAGACCCCGAGACAAGAGGAGATGATCCGCACGGCCATCGCCGCCCCGAAGAAGGGGCGTCTAAAGGGCCTGAAGATGCGGGCCACGACCGCGAAGGGAGAGCCGGTGGGCCACCCGATGACCATCGAGAGGGCGGCCAAGCTGCGCGCTCAAAAGGCGGGGGACCTCGACATAAACATCAAGGCAGCACAGGGGCTGATTGCAACGCTTGACAAGCAGATCGACACGGCGCGCGACGCCGGCAACCAGAGGCGCGTCGACGCCCTAGTTAATACAAGGCACAAGCAGCAGGGCCAGCTGGATCCGATGCTCAAGACGCAGAGAGAGTTCGAGGCGTCTTTCCGGCGAGGGGCCCTGCAGGAGAGGCCGAGCGAGGGAACATCGTCTGAGTCCGAGGGGCCCTTCTGGAAGGGGCACGGCCCCCTTGGAGGGATCGAAGAAGATGCTTTTGGTCGTGTCGGGCTTCGCGGTCCTTCTGGTGAGATTGCCACGGTCGGAGGGGCGTTGGGCGCTAAGGCTGACGGTACAGGTCTTGAGGCCGTCGGGGGCTCTGAGTTCGACCCTACGTTCGAGGAAGAACGCGCGTTCGTTCGGGAGGGCCGAGCCGCCGCCATAAATCCGTCGGGTAGGGCCTACGCGCCTGTACTACCTGCTGAGATCGTGATGGGGCGAGAGGCCGGTGGTCTTGCCATTTACCGCCACAAGGACACGGGTGAAGAGATTCGCATCAACCCGGACGACTTTACGAAGGAGGGGAACGCCGACCATCTACAGGCGCTCAAGGCAGGCAAGCTCGAGCGCGTAGGGTTCGAGAAGGCCGAGAAGCCAGGTACGTCCTACACTGACGTCGACGAGAAGGTTGTTCTGGCCGCCGTTCGCATCCATCATCGACTCAACCAGCTCAATGCGCGTATTGACCAGTTAGAAGGTGACCCTGATAGCGGAGTCCCGAGTCTCATCAAGCAAGAGCAAGCACGCATGCAGGAGCTTCAAGAAGGGCAGCGCGGCGCGCGAGAGCAGTACCACGTTGCTGAGGGTCTGTCTGAGGGTATGTACAGCTCCCAAACAGGAGAAGAGGCACCACCCGTGCTGCACGAAGCGGCGCCGGGTACGATTAGAGACATTCAGGCTCTGCAGAGAGAGTTGGTAAACCTCAGAAACCTGAGGGAGCGCCTGGCCCAGATTCATACAGTGACGCTCGGTGGTTACAGTCCTACTCAGCCTCAGATGGATAAGTACCTTGGAGCGTTTAAGGATGAACCGCTTCCTGGTACGGCCGGAGCGAGCAAGCAAGCCAAGGCGAATCTACGCGCTGCGCGCGAGCAGGAGTAGTCGTGGCCGAACCTGATGACACAACTGAGGCAGTAGACCTAAGCGCCCCTGCGGCAATAGATCTAAGCACCCCGGAAGGTCTCCGTTCTGATTGGGAACGACGCCTGATAGATCTGGGCGTAGACGCCGAGCGCGCAAAGGAGCGCAGCCTCCTCAAGTGGCCAAAGACGTTCGGTCTCGTCGAAGTAAAGGCCCCCGAGCCTGTAGAGCTGCCCGAGCCGGAGCCGGAACCAGAACCAGAGATGGCCGAGTTTGAGCCACTGGAGACGCTCCCGACTCCTGAGGAGCAGGTCGTCCCGGAGATACCGAAGACGGATGAGCCAATCGGCCCCGTCGTTGCGGTCCAGGCGCGGCCGACGTTTGTAGCACCCGAGGTCAAAGAGCTGCCGCCGGTAGAGGGCGTGGCAGCAGATCACAACATCGAGATGCTGCACTTGCTGCGAGACATCGAGGATGGCTACCGCTACCTCCGTGATAACGAGCCGCGGGAATACGAGGATAGGGACTTCAACTCGGTCAACTCGATCATCGAACGACACGCTGCCCACCAGCGCATCAGCGTCGACCAGATGAGGAAGCAGGCCCGTCGGCAGGACATCCCGTTCGACCACATGATCGACCAGGTGTCACGAGGCAAGGCCACTGCCCAGGAATCCGTCGACCAGTCTCGAGAGCGCGGCGAGCTTGGCTTCCTGGCCCCTGAGGAGCGCAAGGTCGCTGCCAGAGGGGCTGCCAATCGCCGTAAGGCCATGGAGCGCTTCGACAGGACGGGCAGCGCCGAGGACCTGGAGCAGGTCTGGGGCTCGGCCAATATCGGCCTGATAAAGTCGGAGCGTGACCTGCCGTGGATGGGCATCACCTCTGAAGAGGTCGTTGAGGGTGCCAAGAAGGGCTCTGAGTCACACGACTTCGCGCTGTTCCTCGCTGAGCAGCTGCTAAAGAACGAGGAAGTGTCGCGGCTCGTCGAGACATACGGCACGCAAGAGAATGGCTTCAAGCACTATGTAGACAAGCGCGCCTTCGGCTACATGATGCAGCGCGGGTTTACGAAGGGTACCCCTGAGTGGGAGGCGAACTACCCCGCTGCGTCGCTACGCGCGTTTAACGAACTGGCGGCGCTGTTTACAGCGGGCGCATGGCATGGCCGCATCATCATTCCGACGGGGGACTTGATCACCACCCCCGAGGGTAGGGAGATCACCAAGGCAGATCGCGGCCTCTTCTCGCCGACCCTCGAGGTCGTCGGCATGGCCAAGCGGGGCGGACGCATTGTGACCGTTGTGCGCGAGCAGGGTACCTTGATGCACGTCGCTGACGTCTTGGACATGCCTCAGGCTATGGCCGTCGGGATGATTGACGCCGGTGAGTTCTCCAAGGAGGCCGCTGTCCGCGGTATCGAGCAGCGACGCCACTTCCTTGAGCTTGCAATGGACAGTGAGTTCGCCGACCAGAACATGGCGACGAAGGTACTTGCGATTGCAGGCGGCGGCGCGAGTCTCATCTTCTTCCCTGATCTACTGTCGTTGGCAGGCAACGTGGGTAAGGCAGCCAAGCTCGCCTACTCCTCCGTCAAGACGCGGAAGGGCGCTCTCAGGTCCTCCGAGCTGCTCGAGCAGATCTTCAAGGCGCGAGAAGAGAACAACTTCGCGAAGGCCTCAGAGGCGGAGGCGGCGCTGCGTCGTGAGTTCGGCCAGAAGGGGGGCGTTGCAGACGCGCTCGACATCGTTGATGCCGGTGTTGCATCGCGTATGGTTGACGAGTTCCCCGACCTCCTGGACCCCGAGTTCGCCGCGAGTCTGCCCGGAACAATGGGCCAGCGGATGATATCGCTTCATGCGTCCTTGCGTAAGCAGCGGCTGACGAAGAAGCTCGACGCTGAGGGTAAGTCGTTTGTCTTCGCAAACTACAAGGAACTGTTTAGCACCGACCTGATTCTGGCGGATATGCAGAAGATGAGGGAGGAGCTTGTAGCGCTCGGCGCCCAGGCCCGTGTTCCCGCTGCCCGCCGTGTCATCATGAAGGAGATGGAGGGCCTCAGGAAGCTCCTCGGCGTCGCCGGTGACGCAGATGCGGCTCGATTCATGCACCGCCTCGGCAAGTCACTACATGAGCTGTTTGAGGACTCGGGCGCTTGGTCGAAGCGCTTCCACGGACGTGGCAACCCTGATAGCGAGCTTCTCAAGATTCACGCGCTGCGTGGTCCGTCCCAGGACATGATTGATGCGGCCACAGGTGACGCCAAGAAGGCGCTTGAAGCCCTGGCCAAGAAGCTCCGTACGAAGCGCCAGAAGATTCACAAGCTGCTGGGCTCAATCGTTACCAAGACGAGCGACATCAAGGACCCGATTCCGCTGCTGGACCGCGCCGTCGAGTCGGTAAAGACGGCAAGCGAGGCTCGCGCCGCCGCCGCAGAGATGCTGCGGCAGGCCATCTTGAGTTCTCACCGCATCATTCCGAACCCGGTCAACCCGCGGCCAGGTGACGGCGAGCTGATGCCGTTGAGCGACTACGGCGCGCGCTTCGCTGACATGATTGAGGAGGCGTTTGGTCTCAGCCGCGAGGAAGCCGAGGTAGCGGCGCGAATCACTGACGCTCGGGCGCGCGCCTGGGCCAGTCTGAACGGCAAGGAGATCGGCAAGTGGTACGACACGCGCATCGCCGCCGTTAGCGCCATCGAAGACGCCAGCGACATCCCCAAGACGGCGCTCAAGATGGCCGAGGAGCAGGGAGACAGTCCCATCTTCTACTCGCGACTGTTGGCTGCGGCCGAGACGTTGCGAGAGGGTGACATCAAGATCGACAGTGTTGTGAACGACCTCAGGAAGGCGCCCAAGGGTATCCCTAAGAACGAGTTGAAGTGGACGGGCTTTGAGCTGTGGCTCCAGGAGCGTAAGGCCGAAGGCGCTAAGACGGTCACCAAGCAAGATGTGATCCAGTTCCTCGAGACACACGCGATTCGGGTGGACTCTCAGGTCACAGGTGAGGCGGTCGAGGCCGTAACGAGGGCACAGCGGGTAGTCTCTGACTACGTGAGGGACAACGGCCTCGTAGACAAGATGCAGGCGACGGGCCTGGACTCGTCTCAACTACACAGTCTGATGGTAGACCCTGGCCGGCTCCTGGAGTTCACCCGTGCGCGCGTCCTGAGGAACGCCGAGTTGGCACGGGATAGGCTCACCGAAATCGCGGGGAGCAAACAACTTCGCGCCATGCATCAACAAGACGAGCTGAGGACCGCTGGACAACGATCCGCGCGTCAGACACTGTTTACGAAGATCAGCACCGGCGGTAAAGACCCAGCTGCCGCGCTTCATGTGCCTGAATGGCTCGACATGTTTATGCGCGCAGGCCCCCGCGGCCAAGGGGGCTATGCGTGGCCCACACCGGTGACGCCGGATGGGGTGCTCATGCGGGGGACCTCGCTTTCAGATGCCTTCCCGAAGGTCATGGACGAGATTGTGACCATCTTCCGCCAGGCTCACGACGAGATCATCGCATCAGGTAAGCTGGACGTGAACGAGCTTGACGAGCTTGAAGGAGTTGTTGATCAGTTCATCGCCTACCGCGATCTCGACAAACGGGCCACAGCTCTGAACTACAGTGACGAGTGGAGAGGTCTGGTAGACCGCGCGTATGACTTGCGTATTGCCCAGGATGCAAATCCCGTAGCAGCGACGAAGTGGGAGCACTACACGGTTCCGGGCGGTGAAGACTACACCGAGATGACCATCACGCTGCCGGCTGAGTCTCGGATGCCGCAGCTGCCGTCCGATGTGCGCATCGTTGACCGCAAGAACCCCCAAGGCGTGCATCTCACATTCCCGCCCAGCCTGGTCTCGACGTCATCCCGGCTTCCTTGGCGATGGCGCGCGGGTGACTCGGCTACGCGGTATGTCGCTGTTGACGGCACGGGTCAAGTTATCGGTACACCGGCAGATAGCCCGGCGGCCGCCACACGCAACGGCCGCATCGGACTTGCGGGGTTCTTCCCTCAGTCTGCCGGGCACGAGTTTCTTACGGCCAATCAGGACATCGCCGTACACGTCAGGTTCAAGACGCGTATCGGAGCAAACGGCGAGAAGGTCCTCTTCATCGAGGAGATTCAGAGCGACTGGTCGCAGCGTGCCCGTCAGATAGCCAAGGCAGCCGGGATGCCGTCGGGTCACAAGATCACGGCCGCGCCGCCCAAGGGCATCATGAAGGCCATGAACACGCGCCTGAAGGACCTCCAGGCAGAAGCTCTGTGGGTGAATACGCAAGCGTCTGAAGCTGCGTTCAAGAGGAACGCCTCGCAGCTATCAGACGACATCAACGAAGAACTAGGTAAGCTCGGCTACAACATGGAGGTCAGCCTCAGTTTTGACCCCTCCTCTCACCCGACCGGCATACCCGACGTTTACTTCCGTACCTGGGTGAAGGGCGCCTTGTCGCGCAGATACGGGACTAGACCGATGGTCGATTCCGGCAACTTGTCGCGCATAACTGGTGATCCGGCCACGTTCCTCGTCACGCGTATGCGCGAGCTGCACAACGAGCAGTCCATCGGCATCAATACGGGCTACTACCAGCCGAGCCAGTTCCCGCCGACGCCATTCAAGGACGACTGGCACAAGCTCATGGTCAAGCGCGTCATGCGCTACGCCGCCGACAACGACTTTGACTCGGTGGCTATCTCCAGGCCGGAGCACATCACCCCTCTGATGGTCGCGCAGGGGTTTTCGGGCCCGACGCACGCCACAGATCGCAGGTGGTGGGAGGGCGAGTTCAGGTCGCTCACGCCTACCGAGACTTATGACGAGCTTCTTCTTTGGCACCATCGGAACCCGTATGCGTCTCTCGACGAGGCCGAGGAGTTCGAGCGCAGCCTACGTGGTCGACCCACGCCGCCTGACGAGGACGATCTGAGCGTCTACAACGGCATCAAGCACTTCTACGAAGGTACGCTGCCCAACTACATGAAGAAGTACCTCCGCCAATGGGGAGGCAAGCAGCGCGAGATGGTGGTCGACATCTCAGATGCGGGTTCGTACCACAGAGGCCTTGACGCTGACGCAGAGCAGGCGCGCGCCTACGGGTCGGACTGGCTCACCGGCCGCGGCGCCGACTCACGGCCGCTCAGCCCCGCAAAGATCGAAGAGCTGAGAGAGCAGCAGCGGGCCTACTCAGTCATCGCGTTCGACATCACCGATGACATGCGTACCGGGCTGAAGCGACCCGCGCCGCTCCTGCAGGTCACGGGCAAGAACCCCGTCTACTACAGCAAGCTCACGAGCGTCGCCGAGAACATGCCCAAGCGCATGGCCGTCGACGATCTAATGGGCTTCCTGGGGCGCCAGCCGAATCCGAAGGCGGGTCAGCCGATGACCTACCCGCGCGACGTCGTCAGCAAGGAGACCGATGAGATCCGCTTCAAGAAGGGCGCCAAGGTCCTCGACAAGAGCGGCCGTCCGATCATGGAGCCCGAGCATCTCTACACCAAGGGCGTCAAGGAAGAGGAGATCAAGTGGACGAACGTGGAGGAGTTCCTCACTGACGCTCGTGCCCAGGGCAAGACCCATGTGACCCGTAAGGACTTCCTGGAGCACCTCAACGAGAACCGTACGGTCGTTGACTCATTCAAGAAGGGTGGCAGCAACCCGCTACACGACGCAATAGAGGCCAAGAAAGATGAGGTCTGGCCCAAGTTGTGGGAGATCATGGACGACTCTGAGATCGAGTGGGCCCCTGAAGACTACCACGTCATTTCTGCTGATCCGGGCCGTCTAATCGGGGACTCCCAGCAGGCGCTTGTGGGCAGAAGCGTGAGTCTGCTGGACATCTTCCCTCTGCATTCCCCGGAGTGGGAGCCACACGAGGCCCTTCTACAGCAGATTCCAGAACTCGCCGATCTTATTCGGCGCATTCGGAGGGAACTTGACACCGACGCCGTGGAGATCTACCAGCAGCTGGAGTTGTCAGCTGAGGCCCGCCTCCCGCTGATAGACGCCGTTATCGAGAAGCTCAAGGTTATCGTCGATGGCCCTGGTGTTGCCCCGCGCCTTCTGCGGGAGGGTCGCGCAGATATGCAGGCGATCATAGACAACCCCGCCCATGGCATCCGCAGAGCCACTGATCTCGAAGAACTTGTCGACCTCTCGGAGACGGTGATGGGCGGCCCCGAAAGTCTTAATGTCTTCAGATACGAAGATAAAGTCTACTTCATCGACGTGTCGGATCCTGTCGTAGAGCGCTGGACCATGACACCTGGGCCTGACGGTGAAGCCCCCATGTTGATGGTTGAAGAGGGCGTCGACGATATAGCGACGGCAAGACGCGCGTATCTCCTCACCGTACATGGCCAGATTAACAGCGCGAACCTGAAGGCTAAGGAAGGTAGCGGTGAGCCCATCCTTCAGGAGATCCGTGACCTCGCTCATCTGGCTGAGAACCATACAGAGGCCCTCCGAATCAACCGCACACCCGAGTTCCGCGAGTTCTCTCGCCTGGTGGAAGAGTCGGAGAAAACAGCGACCTTCACAGACCCGACTAAGTACTCCAGATGGAAGCTGGCGGGCGGCCACGGTTACCGTGAGGTGCTGATCAAGACGGCCAGGCCGCAGGTGCCCTCAGCGGTCTTTCGTACTTGGTACAAGGCGCAGGTGCACACCATCGACTTCGACGAGCTGACCCGCAGTCAGAAGAACACTGCGGGTCGTCTGTACAGGAGTCAGACCGGGTACTCGCCATACATGTACGGTGACAGCTATCACGGCCCCCACTGGGAGGAGAAAAACGTACTGGTTCACTACAGAGCGACGACGCGGTTCGATGATGCGGGTCGTCGTGTCCTGTTTATCGAAGAGATTCAGTCGGATTGGCATCAGGGTGGTCGGGCCAGAGGCTACTCTCAGGCGGAGAACGACGCGATTAAAGATCGCCTGAGGGATAGGCTGGCAAGAATAGAGGCCGAGTTGGATGCTGAGCCTGTCGCTATTGTGGCTGCAGAGCTGCATATAGAGCTGGGTCGCCTGAGGAGGAAGTTCCGCGAGGCGGCAAAAGGCCCCGTGCCTGACGGGCCGTTTAAGGACACCAAGACGTGGACTGACCTGGCCATCAAGCACATCTTCCGCCAGGCGGCGGATGAGGGCTATGACGGCGTCGCGTTCACACGCAGTGACCTGGCGTCTGACTACGTCAGTATGCCCACTGACGCTGCCCAGGCTTATTACGACGGCACGGTGCTCAGTCGCGCCAAGCGCCACACCAAGGTCAGCCCGGAGACTATCCGCATCAAGGGCGGCGGCACTCCAAGGGGCATCCCCGGAGCCCACACCGAGGAAGTGTCCTACTTCGCGCTGACGGAGAAGGCGCGTACCCGTGTCCAGAAGCCTCAGGTGATGTACCAGCGCGTCGACACGAGAACACCTGAGTTCAAGGCGTGGAGTGGTGGTCTTCCTATGATGAAGGCCGGTGACGATATCCCAGAGGGCGGTGCCATCATTGAGGCTTACCACGGTACTTGGGGAGACTTTGATGTCTTCCGTACCGATGAATCACTCGGCGCTCATTTCGGCACGTTGGCGGCTGCCAATGATCGAGCAGCGATTGCGCAAGGTAAGACGTGGGCTGTGCGACCAGGAATGGAAGTGGGCGCTACGTCCGTCATTCCGGTCTACATTAGGCTCAAAAACCCGTACCGGATGCCCGACATGGGGCCTTGGAACAAGCTGGAAATACTCGACGAGTTGGAGGCTGACTCGACGCTGGACTGGTCAAAGTGGCCAGGGGGCAAAAAGGGCCTGGAAGACTACGTAGAGTATTTTGATTATGAAGAAGGAAACTACGGCCTGTTCCAAGAGTTTTTGAGGCGCAACGGCTACGACGGGGTTGTGTATAAAAACACAGCAGAGGGGGTCGGACCTGGTGGGACTACGAGTGACTCTTACATTGTCTTCGAGCCCAATCAGATCAAGTCCAAGTTCAACCGCAAGCCGACCGATGACCCGCGGATCTTGTACCAGCGTGCCGACACGCCAACCGCCGCGAAGCCGCAGACGGGTTGGAAGTTCCGTGAGCTGGGTGACGGCTCCGTCGAGCTTACGAGTGCCGAGATTCGTGCGGCTCGTCAGACAGGCGAGGCCCCGGCTCCAGTGTTTGTAGAGCGTGGGCTTGATGGCGCAAGGGCATTTGACGAGATTGAAGGTGATCCATTTGTTTGGGTTTTCCATTCGACAGATGGTGCGACCGCAGAT
>Ga0080013_1000852_pt1 | contig 41968 bp, 62 predicted proteins | sample ETNvirenome_6_85_FD_69236 | JGI IMG/M metagenome (GOLD analysis project Ga0080013, IMG submission 69236) | Marine viral communities from the Pacific Ocean - ETNP_6_85 (SPADES assembly) (version 2) | ecosystem: Environmental > Aquatic > Marine > Oceanic | place: Pacific Ocean | collected 2013-06-19 | reverse complement strand
ACATACTTTGATTGCCGCAAGAACACTGAGCGGTTCTACCATTACTGCACACTTTTACCGTTTATCCTTCCTTGTAAAAAACTTATTTTTTCCCTTAACTGACTTACTTGTTCCTTTAACTGATCAATCTCCTCTACTAATAACTCATGCCGTCTATCTGCTGAATCATCAGCTTTATTAAATCGATCAATTAACTTAACTAATATGTCGTATAATTCTTTTAACTTTGATGTAATTAGTTTCTGGAGGAACACCCACATTCCCCCAACCATACCTAATACAACAACAATCGCACCTCCTTCGTAATATTCCACATTAATCCGCATCCGCTATAGTTATCGTTCCAGCGTCTGATAATCGCTTGATAATGTCATACATATAATTACCTTCACAAATCGGAACGCCCCACTTCACACCATCTACTACCATCGTGATACTGTCTATGTCATTTGTTCCTAACACATTGACGTATTTGAATGTGCCTGTTTTTATTTTAGTTTCGTCCATTACGATATCTCCGCATCTGCTACTGAAGTTGCCGACCATTGGGGATAAGCTCCACTGTTATATACTCCCGCGCTATCTTCGTTAATTTGCTGTTGCGTTCCTGTATGGCCTGTACAGGCTGGTATTTTATTTTTCCGTACTTTAAATTGCCATTGCACATAATCGTAATAGCTTGAACCTCCAGCATTATTCGCACTATACATAATTCCGCTAATTCGTTTTTCGTAATACCTAGCACACCGAGCAAAATTTTCTGCGTAGGTTTCGTATTGAAAAGCGGTTGCCGTATTCCCTAATTGAAGCTGTATTCCAGTAATTAAAAACTCATCATCATCATCATCAAAAGCATCGCAAGGCTCAAATGCGTTCGCAGTCGCACCAGAACTTGATGCCCAAGAGGTTGCTAAAGTTCCAGAAGTCCAATCTGTACCCGCAACTAATCCCCACTGAATATACAGGCTAGTGGCTGCATCCCTAGCAAAAGCCCCTGTCGTGTCACCTGAATACGTTAGGCTTTTGTACTCCCAAGTATCGGCAGAACTTATAGCATAAGTCTTTGAAATATGGCGATTATTGTCCGCATCTAGGAATCTCACTGTATAAGTACCTGTCTGACTTGCCTTCACCCAAAAACTCAATGTTACTGGAAGCGCATCTGATGTACCTTTTTTCCAAGCATACAAGTCTTGTCCTTCAAAAATTTGTGCGAGATAAATCAAATCACCAGATGCTACTGTCCCCGAATTAGTAGTCGTCAGCAACTTCATGGAATATTGAAACCCATTTGGCACATCAGTTGATCTGCTCATAGTTACTACTGCGTTGGGCGCACCTGTTTCATAAAATTGCCACCTGTCTTGTACATGGTATCCACTGTCACCATTTCCAATGCCTGTTACACTTGTAGCCCTTTGACATAAGCTAGTATCACCGTTATAGATATAATTCTTTACTGCGTAAGGTAAGCTAGGTTGTTCTGCAAACGTAACAATACCTGTGCTGGCTATAGCTATCGCATCTTTGTCAGAAGCACTGCCAATGTTTCCTGCATCAGCAATAACAATACCAGCATTAAATGTAGCTTCTCCTGCTGCGCTTCCATCTATAGTTAAGAAAGTAGTATCAGCACTTCCGTCAGTTCCTTTAAGAATAATATCGGTGTCATTACCTTGAGCATCTATTGTAATATTACCTGCACTTGTAGCAAGAGTTACAGCAGCATCCCCTGTAGATATATCGTCTGCAGGGACAGTACCTACCTTACCGTCTACATATGCTTTAATAGATTGCTGTGTAGCTAAGTGTGTAGCGCTGTCAGAACCCATAGCATCTTCGTCTTTAACGGGAACAGTAAAATCTATATTACCGTCCGTATCATCGTAGGAAACTGATATAAAAGTTTCATCTCCGTCTAACATACCTCCTACATAATCTTCTACCTGTTCTTGCGATAACTGCGTATTTGTATCCGTAGAGGCTATCGTAATAGCCCCATCCCCATTAGTAATACTTACATTACTACCCGCAGTTAACGTAGCGTTTTCCCAATGGCTTGCTGTATTATCATATATAATTAAATGCCCTGCAGCAGGGCTAGATATACTAGTATCGTTAAGCTCTGTTAACGTATCTTCTGTAGCTATCTGGGTATCTACATAACTTTTAATTGATTTTGCAGAAGCGAGCGTATCGTCACTGCCAGATACCGAAGATAAGTCTGTATCTAATACACCAGACTTTAAATTATCTACTTCTATATTAGAAACAGTGTTATTATCTACATCTATTGTTTTATTTGTTAATGTTTCTGAACCTGTCTTAGAAGCCTTTGCGTCTACAGCAGTATCTATCGTATCAAAGTTACTATTTAAGGTAGCTCCCCAATCACCGTCCTGTTCGCCTATACCAGGCTTTTCTAGGGTTAGGTTAGTAGTATAGGTACTTGCCACTATTCAACGCCTCTAAGCCGCCCGTTGGGGTCTCTAGAGACAGGTCTACCACCTATCGCAGATACCCTACCATCAGCATCTCTGGATATATTCAAATCAGGAGACTCTCCCTGTTGTTTTAATATCTGGTCTAGCTTAGCGTTTATAGGATTTATATCAGCAGAGCCTGTATTAAACATCTGTTGTCTATTAGTTAGATGTTGTATACTGTCTCCTAACGTAGTATTTATTCGATTCACTGCCGTATTAGTTACGTCAGAAAACGAAGCCTTTAACGCATCTACTAAAGCGAGATATTCGGCTGGAGAACCGTTCTCACCTACCAAGGCATTAGCAGCTTGAGCTTGTTTAAGAACTCCATCGTTCTCTGCTTTAACTCGCTCAGTCTTAGCTTTTTCAAGATTGAGCATAGCTTCTGACTGGTTCCATATAGCCTCGCCTCTATCTCTCTCAGCTTCAGCTTCCATCTCCATAGACTTCCGTACATCATCCCTAGCAGATTTCTGTACATTAAACTGCAACTCTTGAGTCTTCCTTTGCTGGTCTGCAATCTTAACTTGCTGGTCGAAATCAGGTTGTGGTTCTGGAGGATTAAGAGCTTGTTCCAGAAAAGAATCCATAATTTGCATAAGTTGTTCTTTATCTTCCACATTGTAGTTCTTTAACACTCCTTTTAATATTATCCAATAAGCAGGGGAACCTGGAGGAGTTGTCTGTAGTAACTGGGTAAGTTGAGCTACTTCAAACTCTCTCGCCTGTGCTCCTAATGCACCGTGAACTTTAAACTTATAGTCTGCTACGGGATAACGCTCCGTATCAAACTGCATATACCGCCAAGCAATCTTGTGGATTAGTGGCGTAAGAAACTCATACTCCATGTTTCGGAGTGTGCGTTTAGCTCGTTTTAATAGTGCGCCCATCATCATGGACATACCACCTGCTGTTTCGTTTCTAGGATTAACTCCTAACGGGGCAGCGGTATCCATCGAACCTGTAGCCATAGTGACCATACGCTCAAACTCTGCGGTTTGCCGATAGCTTTGCGCATCAGGGCCAGGAAACTTAAACGGTGCAACAGCCTCATTAACAGGGCCAGAAACTACAATATTACGTCCAGGACGTATATTAAAGTCGCTACCTCTGGGAGCCATCATACCGTTAACTAGCATTACGGGGTAGGTAGCCAGAGCTAAAGCGTCTATCCTTGCCCGTAATTCTGCATCAAGAGCTTTCTGTGGGTTATAGCCTTTTTCAGCAATACCTCTACCCCAAAATCTATTAGGTACTGTATCCCACTGAAAAGCAACAAAAGACCTGTCTTGCATAATAAAAGGGTTACGAACCACTTTAAGCAATGTTCCACGATTAGCAATCCAGACAATCGCTTCTACCATATCAGCCGCATCGTCATACTCAATGTTGCTATTTTCTTCTGCAAACTCCGCAAGCGGGTCTGGTACACTAGACGCTTCTTCAAAGAAGGTCTTAGGCACAAGCCCGTGATATTCTAATACTTCAACGTGTTCTACCGTTTCATAATTTTTTTCTGTTATATCAAGGATAGCGTGTTCGTTTTCGTCTTGGTTATAAAATCCTACAGGCGTATCGTTATAAATACCTCTAGCTTGTTTCTGTAATATTTCATGTCTTGGAACTGTATAAACGTGGGCAGCCCCCAGAGCTTCGTCTAAATTTTTAGCAGCGATATCTATCAAAAATTCGTTTGGGTCTACGGGTACAAGTGTAACGTGAATATCGTCTTCTACCATTACATCGGAAGTTGTTCCAGTAGAACCTGTAACCGGAACTCTTCTTGGCTTTTGTTCTACTGCTATCTTACCTATACCCGTACCATATAAGGCAGCGTTTAATAATATTTCAGAGATTGCCTTATTTACATTTCTTGTATCAAAATCTTCTATAAGCTGGTCTGTTATCTGGCCTAGCCGAGTATCTACATTCTGTGCAATTTGTTGTAATTGCTCTGGAGGTATTTGCTGTGCATTTTCTTTTATTACTTGTTCAAATACACGCTCCCGAACATCATCCTCTAAATCAAACCACCTTTTCCTGTGGAAGACCGTTTCTTCCATTTCAGAAACACCAGCTTCTATTGCTTGTTGTAGAGCTGGTGCAATTAGCTTAGACCTTTCGTAATGTCTTATTTTATCTTCTGGCCCGTGATGTTGTCCTCTCCAAAGACGATAGTATTCGTGCCACCTTTGTTTATGTTGGGCGTTTCTTGCGTCCTCCCACTTTTCACATTTCTCTATTATCCACCCCGTAAGGTCGGAATCATAGATAACACTATCCGAATCCGATTGAACATAACTCGAAATAGGTTCTACTATACTTGCTTTTGCCATGATAAGTCCTGTGTTACATTCCGCTTATAGAGTCCATTGGTTCCCAATCTGATTGCCCTATATCTTGTCCCATATGATAATTAGCTACCGCTATTTGGTCTATGTAAGCAAGGCTATCTATCATATCATCGTGAGCTAAAGGATTAGGAAAATCTAATAACTGGTCAAATAATTTATCTAAGTAGTCCCCTTTTTGGAATGTAAGGCGGCCTTGCTCCATACGTCCTTGCAATGCCCAAACAATGCGGTCGTACTTTTTTTGGTTTCCGTGAGTTAACTCCGTGATATACGGAAACACATTTAACCGCCTCATGTTATCGCTGAGATATGGCATAAGCGCATTTTTTAGTGCTCCTCGCTCTATACCTACTGCTCTGGGGCGATACTTTTGCGCGGTACGCAGAATACGCACTGCCGTTTCCCTTACATTCCATCTACCCGTAATTACGTCAAAAACGTGCCACCCTTCGTCTGTAACTTCTACAACTGAGATAGCTGTTTCGTCCAAACTTTTGATTTTGCCCTGAGCAACACCTTTTACGTCTTCGTATCCTGCGGGGTCTACAGTCATATAAATATCTGAACCGTAAGTATCCCGATTTTCTACTAAAAACATATCTTCTTTGAAGACAGTGCCTCCGAAAGAAGAAAAGTTTGCCTCAAATTCCTGTTTAACAAACTCAATCGGCATATCTTTAGTTGCTAACAGGACTTCTTTGGGGTCTAAAAACGGATTATCTAGCGATTTAAACGTCCAAGCGTCCCAATCACTACCTTCTTCATCGTTATCTGCCGTTAAAAACAGGTCATAGAAGTGGTTTTTTCCGTTTGGAGTGCCTATAAATAAGGCTCCACCTCTTACATCTGCTAATGTAGGACGAATTATGGCTGTCCAAACCTCTTCCTTCATAAAAGCATACTCGTCCATCACTACATACGATAATCCTACGCCTCGAAGTGATTCTGGACGGTCTGAGCCTTTAAGATGTATCTGTCTATCGTTGGATAAGGTGAGTATGCACTCATTCTCCCGTATCTTTTTTGTGATAGGAGCAGCCATTTGTTTTAACGACTGCCACATAATGTCTTTTGCTTGGTTAAATGTCGGAGCGATGTAGTAACACGCTTTATCCGTTAAGTCATAACCATATTCGTTAGTTGATTTAAGTGCTTCTACAATTAACTTTACTCTGGCAAGATAGGATTTACCAAACCGTCTACCTGCTCCTACAACCTTGAACCTTTTTGGTGATTTAAATATCTCCTGTTGTGCGGGGTGTAGTGTAAAGTTAAGTTCTGTAGCCATTTAGTAGGATGGTTTACCTTTTTTCTTCTTTCCCACAGCTACTTACCTCCGTTAGAAGTCCCTTTGGGCGGTATGTTAGAAGCAGGTGCTATGCTTGCTGCGGAATGTACTTGTGCAGAAACCGTTCCGCCCTGGTTGTTTACGCCACCTGATTTACCTTGGTTAGCTGCATCACTGCACTGATTGTAGTTCATTTTCGCCATCATTTATCTCCTCAAAATCTGCGTCTATTGATTCGTCACTACTTAAATTAATATCTTCAAGCCCTTTAATGTTAATCACAATGTTATTACCATCTTGAGCACCGTAATGTTCTACGGCTTTTCGGGCTGGAATAGCCCTATCGAGTAGAAGCCTAGCTGCGGTCATATCACCGCCCTTGGCTTCCCGAATTACTGTGCGGATTACCGCCTTGAACTCTTTGTTCATTTCTCCTGCAAACTGGTCTATTAACCCGTTCTGCATGAGTGTTAATTTGTTCTTAGACCCTTTTGTCCTGCCGTTAGGGTTAAGTGATGGGCCTCCTTTACGGAGTGCAGGGTTTCCTCTTTTACCTGCCACTTACGGCCCCAATAAATAGTCGTAAGACTGGTCGTAAGTCAAGGCATTCTTTAATTTCTCTACATCAGTATCGAAAAGATTACTTAGAAAAGAGTTTTTACCACTTGCGTCTACATATCTATCTGTATAACCAGAGTTTGGAACTTCCCCTCTCCAAGTTTCTAAAAATTCCTCTTGGGTTTTTTCTAAAGCCCCCTCCAGTATCATTAACTTTTTACCTATACTTTCATAAAGTTTTTTATCTCTATCGTTTCTAATGACAGCACCCGCCTTTCCATAATCATATTTTGCTAAGTTATCTTTACCAACTTTATTTTCCCATTCTTCTCTACTTAGCTCTGTGGCGTGCTTATTATAACCATACTCAAGCATTTTGCTTGACTCTGCTAACCAATGCTCCGCAAACTCTGCCTCTTCTTCATTTAAAGCTAACGTACCCCTGTCAATATGACTTTTAAGCAAGCCTCTTGTAATCTGTAGCGGGCCGAAAGCAGAAGAACCTTCTGGAACAATGAGTTCAGTTCGTATCCAAGGGTCTTCATGCCCCCCTGTTTCTGCCCGCACTAAACCAGAATATATGTCATTTATTTGTTCTTCTCCATCTTGATAAAACGGGTCTAATCCTTGAGCAACTCTTTCTTTAGCGTGCGCTAGTGCTTTTTGTCGAATTTTTAAAGGTATGTCGGAAGCTCGGCCTTCATAATTATTTTCCGCTAAGTTATTTATTTCCTCTTTTGTAAGAGTTGGAACCATTGATGGAAAGCTAATAGGAGTACCCGTATCATCGACCCAGTCATCTGTACTAATAGATAACTCGGTCATTGTCCTATCTGTTATTTTATTTTTTACCTGCCCTAAAAAACCACGGTTATTCTTAAGAGAACCGTCAAACCTACGCATATTAGAAACAGGCTCTGACTTTTCTTCCAAAAACCGCAAGACACTGTAGGGTACTTCGCCACCTGCGAAATAGTTGCTATCAGAAGAGCTACCGCCCACCTCACGCTCTGCAGTGGGGCGGTCTTTAGAAATAATAGACTTCGCACTAGGTGGAGAAAACCTTTCTACAATTTTTTCTACATTTGTTTTGTTATCTTCGCTAGGAAAGAGGTCTCTAAATATATTTGTATGTGTCCAAGGACTAAGCTGTTTATTTACAGCTTCTTCTGATAAGACTATAGAAGGTTTGTGTGGGAGAGCTTTTTGGGGGTTGTAAATATCCATACTCTGCTCAAAGGCTGCTCTACGCCTCGCACTCTCTTGGGCATCCCTATCAAAAATACCCGCATCAAACTTCTCCTCCTGAGGCTCCTCACGCATAGCACCTTCATACGCTCTTTCAAGTAAAGCCCTTCGTCTTGCTATATCAGCAGGGCTTCTTCCTCTTCCTCTTCCTAAACTTAAGTCATCATATCCTAGTGCCATTCTATAATCCTCTTTTACCTGCCATTAATTTACGTCTGGCATTTGGTTGCCTACAGTATGGATTTTCTTGTATACTGGGTGAGCAACTTTATTTTTATCAGTTTTAGTTATAACATAACCTATAATGTTATTTTCAGAATTATTAAGATAAATATCTCCTACTTGCACTGTTTTTAAATGCGGATTATCTGTAGCATCTCCTCTAGCTCCTCTCACAGAGCCTTTTTGTAGTTTTTGAGCGTCTACGCCTTCTTTTAGTAGGTAGGTTGGACCTTGTTGTTTTAAATCAATCGTATAATAATGTTTATCGCCAACAGCAACAGAAACTATTTTTTGGTCTTCCATACCTTGGGGCGGTTTAATACGCTCACCTTTTATATCAGTCCACTCAAAGTGACTTCGGACTCTTAAATTAGTAGCTATTACAGAATTTTCTTTGTTTGTTTTTTTAAAACCAGTAAGTCGTGTACTTCCTGGCTCTGTTATTCCTTCTCCGACAGTCATAAATACTTTTGCAGGAGCTTTTTTGTCTACAATCATTCCGCTTCTATCTACGCCTATATTTACCCCGTCTACTATAGATTCCCCTATATCTTGCCCACTTTGCATATCTAAAAATTTATCGCCTTCCCAAAAATAAACTTTACCTTCGTATTGTTTTCCTAACTCTGCTAAATAATTCTTTTTTTGGTTTGTAAGCTGTAGTTCAAGTTGTGTGTTTTCAGTTACAAGTTGTTGGTTGTTAGCTTTTTCTGCGTCTTTAACTTTTTTTCTTGTTCTTGCTATTTCATTATTTAACCGCCTAATTTCTTGACCTTCTAAAGTTAAACCTGAAGTTCCTTTTTTCTTTGGAATAACGGCTACATTTGTCCCTGCTTTATCAGGATTATACGCATCTACTTTAGTACGTTCTGTTAGTTTTTTTGGAAAACTTTTGCCTTCTATAACTCCCAATACAGATGTTCTAGGGTCATTACCTAAACCGAGGGCAAGTAAGAAATCACTAAAGTTAAAATCATCACCTTGTCCTGCTTTCGACACACCTAAACCACGTTCAAGAGCTTTGCTTGCAGCAAACATCCCCCCTGGAATTAAAGTACCAGGAGCTTTTGCTACTGCACCAAAAGGTGCTAACCCTAATGCTTCTAATAATGCAGGGTTCATCCATTGCCTTCCTGCTCTGGTATCAAACACCGCATAGGGATTGCCCTCTACCATTTCTCCTGCCATTTGCTCTGACGGTTCTAAGAAGAAGTCGCCTATTGCTCTTAACGCATCAATCTGACCGTACTGACCGCCATATCCTGTATCTTCTGGGAAAGGCTTTCGTAAACCACTGAGATAATCCGTTAATACTTCTCCTGCACGCATCGTCATAGTCGGAGGTAATGCGCTCATATCTCCTGGATTTTCTAAAGTACCAAGGTCATTAAGAACAGCAGCTCTTCGCATTGCGTTTTCAATGCTCACTTATTTTTTACCCATAAACTTGGCTGCACCTCTAAACCCAAAAGATGCAGCTACTATCGTTCCTAAAAGATACTGATACCAGTCTGGTGCTCTTTCCAGAACAATAAAAAATTCGTGTACTTTTTCGTGTTCCCCGAACATCAACATGATTAACGGGATAGTGAAAATCACAGTAAGCCACTCGTCTTTCCACGAGCTATCACTGGATTTAGCCATTTCAATATCCCAATCTATTTCCCCTGTGACTTTCTTTTCCATGATAACGGCTTTCGCTTCTGCTTCTGCTATTTTCATACGGGTCTTCGCTTCCGCTTTCTTAACCTTGCCTTCCATCCAAGTGGAGGCAATCTTGGCTATCGGGCCTATTAACAGTTGAAACATAAATTAAAGTCCTTCGTAATGTTTTTTATTTATATATTCTTTTAGTGATTGTTCTTTTCGGTTAGGGTCTGGTTTTTTATCGTCACGGTAATGTTTTTCGTTTACATATTCTCTTAAAGTAAGGTTCTTTTTACCACCGTAACTATATTTTCTTTCTTTAGTCATTTGTTTGCCTCACCGAAGAATAAAAAGTAATCACTGTCTAACAGTTGTTCTGTTTGTTTGTCCGTTTCTTTCATTTGGTCGCGGATATCTTTTCTTTGAGTTTCTATTTCTCTTTCTTGTGTTTCTATATCGGGAACTTCTTTAGGCCACTCATTCATACTAGTAACTCCAGACTGTGGGTCGTATTACGTCTTGTCGATAATTCTTCGGAGTAGCTATGTCTAAATGAATAAACCTATGTCCAGGGTGTCCTTTCTGTTGTATTCCTATTCCCGTAAATAATTTAAGAGATAGTGCCATATTCAGTAAATCGTAAGCTAACCCGTGTGAAAGTAGTATGTCTGCTGCCAGTCCGTAACTGTGTACCCCTGGTTGGGGCTTTGTGCTTTCTACGGGGTGGAACTTGGCATCTCTATAACCACTGGATATTTTTAAGGGTTTTTCAAAATGTCTTCTAAGTATCTGTATAGCTTCTAGAAACTTAGGTTCCATCTTACATTCATTCGTAGCCGAACACTTAAACTCGTCTTCCTTAAAATTGGGGTATAATGTCCAGTTTATTGCCACTGTAGGTTGTATCCTCTTTTTGGTATCGTAAGTGTATGAAAAATTTGTTTCTACTTTCATTTTTTATACTGCAAAAGAACTTCCACATCCACACGTTGTTTGCGCATTCGGATTCCTGATAGTAAACTGTGACGAGAAGTGGTCGGAAGAATAGTCAATTTCAGCACCTTCTAAATACTGTAGACTCAAAGGGTCTACGACTAAAGTAATACCATCGGTAGTAACAGTCTCGTCATCTTCTTTTTGGTTATCGAAAGTAAATCCGTATTGAAACCCGGAACAACCTCCTCCCTGTATAAAAACCCGTAAAGAAATATCTTCTGGGATTTCCGAATCTTCCTGTAAAATCTCTTTAACTTTTTTAGCAGCAGAGCTGTGAAAGACAACACTCATTCCTTATTACCACCAAACCTTAGTTACTTCATCGTTAACGTGTACAGGCGTACAGGTTGCTCCTACCTCATTCTGACGGTATTTCTGGCTTAACCAGTAGTTCTGCCTTCTAAGGCTTCTAGCGAAATATTGACATCTATTGATATTATACCAATAGCTTTTTTCTGGTTGAGGCTCACCGTTGATAAACGTAGTGAGCATGAATACTAGAATCATTAATTACCTCCTTGCGAGATAATCCAGATTGTCCCCGTAAGTATACTGATAATACTTAAACTACCGAAAATAATTAATGCAAAATCAATTACTTTCTGTTTAAATTCCAGTCTTCGGTGTACTTGATTCTTTCGTTCTGTCCTTATTTGCTTCTCTGTAGCTAGTAAATCGTCCCAGACATCCTTGCCGTAAGAGTAGAGAATAAGCTCTCTCAGCTCTTTCCTCTGCTGGTACATCTTTTGTTTTGCTATTACACAATCGAGGGCTTCTTTCTCGATTGATTTACTTCCCGCTATCTTCTTGAATAGCGGAGGATTCTTGCTTCGTTCTGTAGCTGCATTAACATCTGCTAACGCTTCAAACCACTTTCCTAACTGCCCTAGGGTCGATTCAATTTCCTTCCCCTTGCTGACCATCCTGGAAACCCCATTAAATGCCTTATTAGCTACGCTTAACGCAGCCATCACACTTAACGGTTCCATAGTATTACCTCATATACATTGCAGACGGGGACGAAAATCCTTTTCTTAAATTTTTAATAAACCCCATGTAGGGGCTTGTTACTTTAGGTTCAGCAAAAGCCCTGTAAGAAGCAGAAGGATTTAGAATAGGTGGAAGTTGAAATGCCTCGTTGCGAGGCGCAGACATTTGCCCTGCTTGTGGAGCAGGTCGAGACATATCTGGAAAGTATTGGTCAAATGGCGTTTTATTTCTATTATCCTTCCCTCCAGGAACCTGGGGATTCAACAAAGAACCCGAAAAATATGCCATAAGTTGTCCTCTTTGAAAGGTAAATAGAAATTTATACGCATCGTTACTATAGTTTACACGAAACTTAAAGGTTTGTCAACCTTTATATTCTAGGTCTATTGAAGTGTGGTTCAGTTTCCCTTTAAGGAAACATTCACCTGTCGGAGTTTTAACGTAGACAGGTAATATAATCATCTTAAAGATAAGATATATTACTCTTATAGAGAGTAATATAGATAAGATAAGATATATCTTATCTAAGATGTATACGCCTCTTAGAGAGGCTATCTGTTCTCATTACTGGGCCCTTTTTTGAATACCATTACCCATACGCTACTTTTCTTATGTATATCAAAGATTTAGGTTAGTTTTCTGTATGTCTCTAATTTGTAACCGATTTAGTTATTTGTTTTATGAATTAGCTTTATTTAGATAGTGAATTAGCTATATCCGCCCTCAAGTATGAGTGTTGCTACATAAAGACTATGATTCACAATCCAGGCCCCCCGACCCCTCTGTAAATGATTCTCATTCGCAATCGGAAATGATTATCATTCGCATTAAGACATAGATACGAATGATTATTATTTAGATTCTCATTCCGCTGAGAGTTTAGTTGTGAGTAAAAGAGATTGAAGTACCCACATCAATCAATCCTTACTGAGGACCTGGACCGAATGCAACGGAAATCTGAAAGTTATAAAAGAATTGTTTTTATTCAATGTTGGAATATAGGTAAATAAGTAGTTGACAGTATATAGTGAGTACTTAAAATGCTCATACAACATCAATTAACGATATATAAAAAAGGCAATAAAACATGAAGGAATTAAAAGTTAAAATTAAGAATGTATATGGCAATACTTGTTACTATCCTGTTTGTACTGATGGTGAAACACTAGCAGAACTAGCGGGTACAAAAACATTAACACCCGCTATCATGAAATTAGCCAATAAGTTAGGCTATACATTTGTTCAGGCCGTAGAAAAAATCGAACTATAAGGAAATAAACCATGTTAGAGATAGACATTTATGAATTTTTGGATAAAAAACAAAAAGAGCAGCTCGTAGAAATATTTTTGGATGCTTTAGGTAATAATGAAATTAAACCTTATGACTGGGATATTGGAAAGCTCGAAATAATTTTGAGCGACTATTCAAAAGGGGCTGAATAATGAACGGTATTATTTTATATGAAGGTAAATCGCAATTAGATAATGAATCCGATATTGTGGTTATTTTAACGGGTTTAAAAAATAAATCTGCTAACACTAAAACGGGCAATATGCTGCAAACTTGGATAATTAATAAAAACGTAGCACCGCATGACGCAGTTAAAACTGGACAGGATGCTAGCATTTGCGGTGATTGTACTCATAGGCCTATCAATGGTGGGAAATGTTACGTTAAGACTTTCCAAGCTCCGTTATCAGTCTATAAAGCATATCACAAAGGTAATTATGAGCTTGTGAGCGATACGCAAGCTTGCGAGCTGGTAAAAGATAGGGTCTTAAGAATTGGTTCATATGGTGACCCGCTAGCGGTCCCACAGTCTATTTGGAATAACTTGCTAAAGACTGTAAAAGGTCATACGGGTTATACTCATCAATGGCAGAATAAGAAAATCTTGGCTGAGGGTTGGAATAAAATTGTTATGGCTAGCGTTGAGTCTAGACAGGAAGCCAAACAAGCCACTACGCAGAATTACCGCTATTTTCGTGTAATGCGAGAAAATGAAACGGACAAGAACGAAATACTTTGTCCAGCTAGTAAAGAAGCGGGAGTTAAATCCGAGTGTGCAAAGTGTAAACTTTGCGCTGGTACAAGCTCAAAAAGCTTTAAATCGATAGCAATCGTACAACATTAAAGGGAGTATAAACAATGAGAAAACTAAAACCAAAAACTATGCAAAAGATAAGACAGGCCCACGCTATTGTGGGCAACCAACCGCGCTACGCAATACGTAACATGGTCAAAGCATTATCTATGCTGCCAAGACTTAACACAGTCGAAGAGAACGAGCGGCTAGCGGCTGCAAAAATACTTTTAAGGCATTGGTATATCGTTCATTATTTTAATCAATAGGAGCATAGGAACATGAATTTAGCCGATAAACTTTTATTACTTGCGAGCTGTCTTGTAATTGCTTGCGGGACGTATGCCCTTATTCAGTACTATCTAACAGTATTGTATACGATAGGCGGGTAAATTCTGGTCGGTCAGTAGCTGGTATATGCTTATATAAAAATATTATATGAGTTTGCGCGAAAGTATGTTTATAATGGCTAAATTTTGAGAGAGAGAGGATTAAAAAGAAACTATGAACACCAAAGAATTAAGAGACGTAGCGACCAACGAGACCTTGAAACACGTTTTAAAACTATCGGATGCCGTAGACAAGGGTATTCTGCCCGCCTCTACAACGGTAGATATACCGGAAATCCGGTTAGACATTCGCGGGGCTTGCGCGGGACAATCCTGTTACTGCGAGGGTAAAACGTGGGTCCGGTTCAACGAAGTTCTAATGCGGGACAACCTCGACTATTTCAAGGCGCAAACAATCCCGCATGAGTTGGCGCATTGGGTAATAATGCACAATGGCGAGGTCGAAAAAAACGAATTTTACTTAGGCCACAAACCGCATGGAAATCTTTGGCGTAAGGTCATGAGAATTTTAGGCGCGGAGCCGAGAGTCACTCACGATTTGGATGTGCGTAAGGCCACGCCCTCGCGCATCATGTATAAGTGTGAGTGTCGAGAGTGGCCTCTGAGTAAAACACGCCACAACAAAATTCTGAGAGGCAGAGCTGCCTACAGTTGCCCGAAATGTAAACAAGGTTTGGAGAAAATATGATGTACTACGAGCAAGACTTGACAATGGTTGCGACTGCCTTCATTGTGGTCGGTATGGGAATGGCGTTAGCTGTATATTTTGAAAAAAGGGGAAAATGAAAATGTCAATATTTGAAAAGGAGGCAGGTATCAAGGTACTGTCTCTGTTTGACGGCATGAGCTGCGCACAGATAGCCTTGAAAAAGCTAGGGGTGCAGGTCGATAACTATTACGCGAGCGAAATAGACAAGTACGCAATCAAGATAACACAATCTAACTTCCCAGACACCATTCAACTTGGAAACGTTAGAGGTGTGCAAGGGAGAGATTTACCTGAAATAGATTTACTGGTAGGCGGCAGTCCTTGCCAAGGTTTTTCTTTTGCGGGAAAGGGGCTAAACTTTGCGGACGAGCGTAGCAAGTTGTTCTTTCATTTTGCGCGCATTCTAGCAGAAGTGAAACCGAAATATTTCCTTTTAGAGAACGTCCGCATGAACAAAAAATCGAAGGATTTGGTGTCTAATCTTTTGGGCGTAGAACCGCTAACCATCAACAGCAGGTTAGTGTCAGCCCAAAATAGACCTCGCCAATATTGGACTAACATCCCAGTTCGGTTCTTCCCAGTAGACAAAAATATTTTGTTGAAAGATATCTTAGAGCGGGAGACTGCCACGCACTACCGTGCAGGGCAAAAGTTGCTAGACAATTACCGGGGAGGCAATCAGCTAAACCCCAGCTATAAGTCGCAAGCGAACACCATACACGACATTGAAGGGAAAGTTTTTACGCTCTGCGCGGGAACCCACGGTTACGGCAGCGGCTATGTGCCTGAAAGCGGTAACCCCCGCATATTCCGCAAGTTAACTCCAACGGAATTCGAAAGGCTGCAAACCGTTCCTGACGGATATACCTCGGGTGTGTCGAACACCCAGAGATACAAAATGCTAGGCAACGGAATGACAGTGGATGTCATTGCCTATTTGCTGTCCGGTGTAACCAAAATATGACCTATATAGGAGGGCGTGATGCCAAAATTTTATAAAAGAGTTCGAGTAGAATATACTTTTTACTCCGATGCAATCGAAGCCGAGACCGAGATAAAAGCGGAGGCTGTTGCGGTAAATCGGGCTCTAAATGAGCCTCTGGATGGTGCTAGTTGGTCGGTCGAAAGCTACGACCCGAAAGAGTTTGAATAGTGCTTGACATCTTCTAAAATGCGAGTAGGGTGGTAAGAAATGAGAAAGAGATTCAAACGAAGAGAGAGGAAAAGGAGACTAAAATGAAAAACCGAAACCGGAAAAGACCTAGCATAGCTAGGATAGAAAGGAGGTTAGCTGCTAAAGCAAGGATGAAAGCAATGACCAAGAAATTCAGAGGGATGAAAGTATTATGTATGTAATTTTAGTAGACGAAAAAAGAAACCAAGAGCATAAATATATTGAGGTAGACGGGTGTTTATCAGCTCGGACTATGCTTGATAACATTAAATCACAAGCTGAGTGGGGATTGTCCGACCTTGCGAGTGCAAAAGACCAAAACGATATAGACGATGTCTCTCGGAGATTTAAAGAAATCCTGGATATGTCGAAAATTGCTTTGGCAAAGCTGGAGGAGGCTGGACTCAGTGAGTCTACAGCAGCCACAGTGTGGACTGACCCAGATTATTTTAAAGTAGGGGGGACAGACTAGTGGGAGGTGTTAAAAGAGAGTGGGAAAAAATGCTAGAAGCAGACCCAGATTACCCGTCACCAGACCAAGACTGGTGGAAACAACAGGACTTAGAACAACAAGAGGAACAAGAAAGTAATGAATAGAATTGAGAAGTTTTGGAAAGCGTTTGGAGATGACTTGCACAGTGAGAGGGGTGAGTTCCGATGGACTCGCAGTCTTCGAGGTGTTCACCAAATGATGCCAGAAGACAGCTACTGGTGTAGTAGTGGAAGACATCAGGCTTTAGCTGATGACCTTCAGCCTTTAATTCCTAGCGAGGGTAGGGTTAAAAATCCTCGTAAGAACAAGCACTTGGAGCATTTGCGGGTAGTGTCGAACGCTTACTATGACCTCTACAATAATGGGGGCGGTAATCGCCCCGCACAGATTTATACCTATGCGGGTAAGCGTGGAGTAAACCACAGGTATGTTCACATGGCTTTGGAATTTTATTTGGACTTTGTTATACTTTCTGCTCACGCAGAACAATTTGGACCAGACAGGGAGATTAGATATGTTGCTTAAATTATCAAGATTGTTATCGGACTTAAACTGGAGGCTAGGTATGCTCCGAATTAAGTGGAGCCTTTATCTCATTAAAAGAGATGCCGATGCGAGGCTACGCAGAGTGCAGAGGAGGCAGGGGAAGTGAGTGGAGAAGATGGGGTTCTGGTCCTCGCTCAAGGCGAGAGCATAGAGCAGCTTGTGGAGTTAGTCGAAAGCAAATTCCTGGAATTGCTCGAAGAGAATTTGGCTACAGAAACACCTTCACAGGTAGTAAGTCAGGAGGTGTTCGACAGAGCTGCGAAGGCTAGGGAGTTAGCTCCTGTAGTTGACGCGCTATCGAAACTCCGCGAGATAGCGCAAGCTATCGACAACACAAGTAAAGTAACCATACATTAGGAGGTATAAATTATGGGAATTTTTTGGGGCGATGCACCGACAGACAATAGAGGCTGGGAAGACTTGACAGCCGATGAACGGGTGTACCTTGAGGTGCAGTATTTATACAACGTGAAGGGCAGGGACATTCTGGACTACCTAGACTTGGGAGACGGTTCTTTAGAACACCTTGCTGCCTGTTTAGAGAATGTCCTCCACACTACGGGGAAGGAAGGCTCAGAGCAGCCCTCTCTCGCTAGACTTGGAGCTTGTGTACTTGCGATGTTTCGCAGACAATCGCTAGACGCAGTGCAAGAGGCTTACCTAAACAGGGAGATAGACTTATGAGATGCAAGGCTTGTAACTCAAAAATAGAGTACGTGAGCTGGCGGAAAAACGTGCAGCGGTTCGAGGACTTGTGTTTGGAGTGCAGACAAGCCATTCACGTAGCCCCTACTACTGAGGAAGTGACCCTAGAGTTTGGCTACACGGAGGTGAACCATGAGCTGGATTAACTTAGCCTCTTATGAGGAGCATTTCCCAGAAGCTGGTTCGGTTAGAATTAACCATTGCAAGGAGGGAGAGTCCAACCGCAAATTTTACCTTACGCGAGTCGAGGGAGGGGGAGTGGTAGGGTACTGTCACCACTGCTGTCAAAGTGGCTTCTACCGCCCCTCCGCAGCCCAGAGGCGTAGTTCTGCGGGGACTCCAAGCTGCCAACCAGATAGTGCTGACCCATTTAAGAAATGGGGAGTCCCAGAGCTGGCTGAGTGGGGGACTTGCAATAGGTGGGAGACAATCCCGTTTGAGGACTTGCCGTTGCTCACCAGGAAGTGGTGGTTCTCGAATGGATTGAACGTATCCGAGTATGAGGGTGCGGGTATCAAATTGCTGGACGGAAACCGTTTGACGATTCCCTTGTCTGGAGATGGCGAGGGTATCACTGGACTGGCAATACGTCCTCTCAAGGACAACTTGCCAAAATGGATTTTACTCGGAAGCAAATTAGTCGCACCTTTTACGCAAGCTGAGACTTCTCCAGATACTCTGGTATTGACGGAAGATTACTGCTCCGCCCTGCGGATAAGCAGGTCATACGCAGCTTTAGCTTTGATGGGTACGGCATTGAATAGTAACGGCTTTTCTCTTATAACTAAATGGTATAAGGAGGGTAGGCGGGTGTTGGTGTGGCTTGACAATGACAGCCAAGCTGTAGTGCAGAGGGCAAAAGATATTCGCAGACAGCTTTCCCCTTTTGCAAATTGTGGTATAATATTACTTAAGAAAGAGCCGAAGCACTTCGTACATGACTCGGAAATAAGAGGGGTTATTCATGGAACTTGACATTGTAAAATTATTATCTAAAGAATCTAATCTTAAAAGATTCTCTTCTCTTATAAGAGAAGAGAGATTATCTAAAGATATAAGATTTATCTTACAACAACTTCAACCCTACTTCAGCGACACGGGCAAACCCGAAGTGGAGTGGGACGAGTTCAACACTTGGGTAACCCTTAACCACCCCAACTTATCCGATGAGCGAATAAAAGCCATACAAGGCTACTTGTGGCTGATTCGAGATGGTTGCCGAGATGTTAATTGTTCGGTGCTGAAGACCCTTTCAACTCGCCACTGGGCGGAGAAAATATCCGATACAGCTTACGAAGTGAGTGTGGGAGATGCGGATATGTCCCGCATTACCGAGCTGCTGAGAGAGTACAACATGGAGGTTAAAGGCGTAGAGTGGGACTTGGATTCTCTCAACCTTTCCGACACCGAAATGATGGAGCAGTTACAGGAGCTGAAAGATGCTCCCAAGTATTCCTGGAGTGTACCAGAGCTAGAGCTGATGCTCGGCCCGATATCCAAAGGAGATTTTATCATTTTGGGGGCAAGACCGGACGGAGGCAAGACCACCCTGTTAGCGACTCAGGCAGTTCACTGGGCGAAGCAGCTCAAGGAAGGTGAGTGTGTACTCTGGTGCAACAATGAAGAGAGTGCGAGTCGAGTAAGGTTAAGGCAGACTCAAGCTGCCCTCGCTTGGACTCGCGAGGAAGTTATGAAAGACCTGCAAAAAAGCATCGACACCTACAACGATAAGGTAGGCGTAGGCAAGATTAAAATGCTGGACAACACCAGCATGACGGTCCACGACATAGAAGCTGCTATTGAGGCATCTTCCCCCAGAATAATTATTATAGACCAGATATGGAAAGTTGGGGGTTTCGAGAAAACTTCTCACAACGGCATAGACCGCTACGCTAAGTTAGCTCAGTACGTTCGAGAGCTTGCCAAGAGGTATGGCCCTATCATTGGAGCAAGCCAGTTAGACGGTTCTGCTGATGGGGAGAAGTATCCCAAGATGAATGCCCTGTATAACAGTAAGACTGCGGTACAGGGTGAGGCCGATGCGATTGTCTGTATAGGGCAGAACCCAAGCGAGGGGGTAGATGTAAGGTTTTTATCTGCTCCTAAAAACAAACTAAGTTACGCGAATAACGACTTCCGAAATGCGGGAGCTGCTGTTCGCATAGATAAAGAGCGAGCGCAAATTGTGTCTCTGCTAGGAGCTACATAATGCTAGATTTTAACAAGATAACCGTGTTAGACCTTGAGACCACTATCAAAGCCCCGACACCACACTTCGGGGCAAGCCCAACCTACCCCTCAAACCGCATAGTTATGCTAGGCTATCAGTCTGGAGAGGCAGAAGATATCCTGACTGACAGGAGAGAGATAGAGCAGTTCACCGAAGAAATGCGAAGAGATGAACACCTGATTGTGGGGCATAACATAGCATTTGATATTCTCTACCTAGCTCGATATGGCTTAGAGCTGGGGCATAACCCCATTTGGGACACGCAGAAGTTTGCTTATATACAACACGGGAGAAAACTTGTACAGCCCTCGCTGGAGACAGTAGCGAAGAGTTTCAGACTACCCTTCCGCAAGGACACCGAGATAAAGGAACGGTTCAAAGCGGGTATAGGTGCTGACGAGATAGACCGAGAGCTTTTGGAGGACTATTTACATTCGGATGTTCGAGTGACTAAACAGATATTTGATAAGCAGTATGCTTGGTTGTCCCAGCAACCAGAGCAAATCCAAAGGTATTACCTAGAAATGCTTAACGGTATCGGAGTCACAAGCCAAATGACCCACGTAGGTTTCGAGTTTGATACTGGAGGTGCAACAAAACAATCGAAGAAAACGCATCTCGTGGCTATGGAAAGAGAAGAATCTCTTATCAAGCGGTATAAGGACATTTATCCTGGCGAGTTTAATCCGAACTCTGCCGCCCAGATAGAAACTCTTCTTTGGGGCGGGGAAGTAAATGTGCCTATCGTAGAGGAGGTGCTTGACGAGGAAGGTAACCCAGTTCGCTATAAGTCTGGGGAGAAAAAGGGGCAGATAAAGACTCGCAAAGCAGTGAGGAAACAGAGGGTTGAGCCTATGGTGAAACCAGAGACCATAAAGCTGTTTGAAAATCGGGGGTGGGAAAAGAAAGCGGGTGCTAAGACTTTGGAGTACATACAAAAGTATGAGGAAGACAGTCCCGCAGAGGATTTATGTTTTGAGATAGAGATTTTGAGACAAGTCTCTAAAAGCATATCCACCTACTACCGCCCCTACATATCTTTTGCGGTAGACTACACGTTGCACCCGTCCTACAACCACTGCGTCACGCAGACAGGAAGGTTAAGTAGCAGCAAACCAAATATGCAAAACATCAACGGGAAGAAGGAATCAGAATGAACATACAGAACTATTTTGTAGCTCGATACCCCAATACGTTTGTGGAGTTCGACTACGCCCAGTTGGAGATACGGGTACTGGCTTTAGCATCTATGGATAAACAACTTGTACTCGACATTAACAACGGACAGGATATGCACGCATACTTCGCCAGTAAGATATACAACAAACCGGAGAAAGATATAACTGTGGGGGAAAGGAAGGTAGCCAAAGGCTTCAGCTTTCAGCTTCAGTACGGGGCTGGGGCTAAAGGTATCGCTCGATTCTGGGACGTTAAAGAGGAGCTTACAGAGGCTTTTATAGACGAGTACTATACTCGATACCCCGAAGTCCGCACTTGGCAGCAGAGAGTCCAGAAAGAGGCCGAGAGTTCTCTGGTCCACAAGGGAGACCGTAAAGACGGAGAAAGCGTTCCTCGATTCTACATTCCAGGAATCTGGAGAGACGATTCTGGCAGAGCCATAACGCACTTCGCGGTTGCGGGGGATATATCCAAGTATAAAAATACCGCATATGTATCTCCGACCAAGTGCAAGAACTACCCCATACAGGGGGCCGCTTCGGATATTATGATGCTCATGCTGAATAGGCTGTCAAAGTATGCTCTGGACAAACCCATAACATTGCTGAATACGGTACACGATTCGGTCTTGTGTGAGATACCGGAAAAAGATTCGGAAGACATAGCCAGGAAGATAGCGGAACTGCTGGAGAGGGTTCCGAGAGCCATCTCAGAAACCTTTGGGGTAAAAAGCCCCGTAGAGTTTCCCGTAGATTATTCTATGGGATTAACTTTGTTAGATGTGAAGCATAATGTTTGAATCATCACGAATATGTGGTATAATAATAGTATCATTAGTTAGTTAGTTAGTTAGAGGATAGTTATATGAAAGAAGTTGCATCAGGTGTTGTTAGTCGTATCGGCCAGAACGGAAAGTCTTTTCAGTTAGTGGAGACAGATTCCAAGTGGTTCGGTGCATTCAATATGAGCCAGTTAGCTGACGCTCAAATCGGAGATAAGGTGTCGTTTGCTTACACTTCAAAAGAAGTGGGAGATAAAACTTACCACAATGTTCAAGGTAATGTTACGGTCTCTGGAGGGTCTGGGAGTACTCCTCCTTCCTCACCCGCAGCAGCGGGGCAGACCTCTCTGGTCAGGGATAGGTTAATCCTGCGGCAAAACGCTTTGACTAATGCTGTCAAAGCAATGGAGCTGGAAATGAAAGACGGGGGAGACTTTTCTGCTGAGGGGGTCATAGCCATTGCTAGGGAGTTCGAGGCTTATACCAGCGGAGATTCGGATAAAAAACCTGCGGAGAAAAGTTCCGAACCCTCTGATGAGGATTGGCAGGAAGCTGCCGGTAAGTTGAGAGCTGCCTCGTAGTGAAGAAAGTAGCCGCTTTCTTTGATGGCGATGTAGTGGCTTACAGAGCTGGCTTCGCAGCAGAGAAGCGGTATTATTTCGACTCAAGAAATCCCCCCGAATCTGGGGGGAGGACTTGGGACTACAAAAAAGAAGCGTTGAAGCACGTTGGGGAGCAGCACCTAGAGTTTGGCAGAAACCTAGAACCTATAGAGAACGCCCTCCAAAACGCTAAGAGCCTGATACAAAACTGTTTAAACTCTATCGGAGACAGATATCCTGGACAAGAAATAGAGTACACAACTTTTATATCGGGCAATAAAAAGAAAAAGAATTTCAGAAAAGAAATAGACCCGCAGTACAAAGCCCACAGGAAGAAGGAACACAGACCTACCTACCTAGAGGAGATACTTCAGTATCTGGTAGATAACCACAATGGCTTCAGAACCGAAGGCTGCGAGGCCGATGACTTTTTTGGACACGCCCAGTCTGATGCACGAAAGGGGAAAAAAGAACCTATTGTCGTATCCGTAGACAAAGACTTAAAACAACTGTGGGGTGACCACCTTAACCTTGTGACCCGTAAATTTGAGAAGGTCCGTAAAGACCAAGCTAGATTGTTTTTCTGGAGGCAGATGCTACAGGGAGACACTGCCGATAACATACGGGGCATTGACGGTATAGGTGAAGCTAAATCCAAGAGGTATTTGCCCGATGGTATCAGTGACGAGAAAGCGGAGGAAGTCGTATCAACCTTCTACAAAAAAGAATACGAAGAAGAGTGGAAAGAAGTCTACAACAGAAACGCCCAGCTCCTATGGATATGGCGTACAATCCCAGACCAATGTCCGCACACGCTCGAAGAGGACGAAAAAGTTCTCGATAGCACCGTACAGTAGTAAATATGAATATGAAATTGCAAAACTTATGGAGGAACAAAGTGTTGAGTTCGATTATGAACCTGAGAAAATTAATTACATCTATCCGGTTAAGAACGGATATTGCAGCGACTGTGGTGGTAACAGTGTTGGTCGCAGGGCTATTTATACTCCTGATTTCCGCATCCATTCTAGCGGAATCTGGGTCGAAGCCAAGGGAAAGTGGGACGGGCAGGGCCGTACTAAAATCCTGGCAGTCCTCTCAACTTCTGATGCCTTATCCGTAGATAATTTTCGTATGTTATTCATGTATAACAACTGGATAACAAAGGCACACAAGATGACTTATATGGACTGGTGCGAACGACACGACATTATCGCAGCGGTAGGGAAAACTATACCCAAGGAGTGGTTATGAAATACTTATTGACAAGGTACGTTAGCGATACGAGCACTATAGAAGAAGACTTGGAACTGTTCGACACTAAAGACGAGATTGCTCGGTTTATAGTAGACACGCGCTGGCTCACAAAAAAAACTTTCAATTCGGAACACTTTAAAGACAGCATTATTAATCCCGAAGATTGTTGGAAGAGAAACCCAGACGTTGTTAGGAGAGCTAAAGCCAGAGAGCTCATAAAAACTATGGAAGACCTCCAAAAAACGAATGACTACGGGATGTTAATGTGGGAAGTAGGGTATGACTGGTACGAAGTGGAAGACGATTACAAATTTATCAAGGGTGGTTTTACCCGTCCCGAAGACTCTAGTTTGTACGATGCACTTTATGACCCCGCGACAGGGGAAAGTTATATGAGCACCATAGGCCACGTTCCAGGATATAGAGACTGAGGAGTTTGCTATGACAAAAACCAAAGAGATGGAAACCTTTCTTTCAGACCTGACACGCAGTGCGTTCGGGAGAAGCTATACCGAGTGTAAAGGAAATAACCAGTGCGTAACGTGCGGAGAACCAGCGGATATTTTCAAGGATGAAATAAGCAGAAGAGAGTTTGAAATCTCTTCGATGTGCCAGAAGTGCCAAGACAATATTTTTGGAAGGGGGGTGTTTGCATGAGCAGTTGGTTGATTGTCTTGGTAGGTATAATATATGCCTGTGTCGCATATGAGCAGTTAAATTGTGGCAATATAGAGCTGGCAGCAGTATTCGGTGGGTACACCCTCTCTAATGTTGGTCTTTATTACCTAACTTCTTAGGGGAATTTGTTATGAAAGACTTGGAACAACTATCAAAGTTCGACATTGACCTAAAATATGGGGAAATAAGAGAAGAAAAAATTAGAGATATGTTTGCTAAGAAAACCATAGAAGTTAAGACGGAACGAGACTGGTGGGAGACCACGGGCAATATAGCTTTAGAATACGAATATAACGGTAAACCCAGTGGAGTGTACAAAACTGAAAGCGACTATTGGTTTCACAGATTAGAGAAAAAGAACGGAGAGTTCTGTACTCTGGTTTTTCCTACGCCAGTGCTAAGAGAACTAGTAGACAAATACAAGGACAAAAAAAGTAAATATGTAGGGGACGGCAAGAAAGCAAAATGCGTCCTGCTTCCTTTGAGAGAGGTTTTTATATGAAACATATTATGATACCCGATACTCAGATATTTCCGTCTTCAAAGACAGAGCATATTGTAGCGGCAGCTAGATACATCAAGAAACATAAACCAGATAAGATTATTATTATAGGGGACTGGTGGGATATGCCCTCTCTCAGCTCTTACGATACCGCAGGAGACAAGGGTTGGGAACACAAGGACGTAAAAGCCGATATAGATATCGGGTGGAAAGCAATGAAGAGATTTCTCTCCTTAACTAGAAGCCCCAAATATGACCCAGAAATACACTTTGCAGTCGGTAATCACGAAGACAGAATTATGAGAGCCGCTAACAGCGCAGAGACCCGTATGATGGGGGGCTTTCTAAGCCTCAAAGAGCTGATTATAGAGCCTCTGCAAGAGCTAGACGTACAGACCCATGAGTTCCTGGAAATATTTGTTTTAGACGGCATCTGCTACAGCCACTATTTTGTTAATCCGACCAGCTTGTTTCCAAACCCCATAGGGGGTACAATAGAGTCTAAGCTGAAGAATCTGGGACACAGCTTTACGATGGGACACCAACAACATAAACAAACTGGGGAGGTGTTCACTTGTACCGGAGAGAGGAGGAGAGGTTTGGTCTGTGGAAGATTCTACCAAGACCATCACGAATATTTAGGGCCGCAAAAAAACGCCCAGAGCTGGTCTGGAGTCCTGATGAAACACGAAGTTTCAAACGGGGATTACGATTTAATGGAAGTGAGCATGAATTATCTTCTGAAGGAGTACACATGATACTTACTCCACAGGAGTTAGCAGACAGAGTAGCCGACAACTACGACCCCGACCTTATAGTCGAAATGTTAGAGCTGTCCAGTAAACAAATCTTGACAGCATTTATGGACGAATTTATAGAGAAAAGAGAGAAGTTCAATGACCTTGACGAACACGAAGAGACAACTGAGGAGGCGTGACCCCTATGCAAAAGAAGTCAGAACCGAAAAGTACAGGCAGAGGGTCGAACCCTCCAAGAAAAAAGACTACAGCCGCTGCAAAGAAAAAAGATTATGGCAAAGAGAAGGACACCATCTTTCTGGGAACCTGTATGATTGAAGGTTCTCACCTGACAGCCACTAGGCTGGGGAGAGAGATAGAAGACTTGGGCTTTAAATCAACTTACGCTAGGCTAAAAAAACTTTATAAGGAGTTGGATTAAATGGACTTATACCAAGAGTACATACACCAATCGAGATATAGCAGATATAGAGACGAGTTAGAGAGGAGAGAAACTTGGGACGAGACTGTGGATAGGGTGCGGGATTTCTGGGCCGACCGTATACCGAAGTCTATGAAAGAAGATTTAACTGACGCTATGGAAGCTGTACGCAACCAGGAAATTATGCCTTCCATGCGTATTATGATGTCAGCAGGTAAGGCTTTAGCTGACCACCATGTGGCGGGGTACAACTGCGCGTATGTACCCATAGATGACCCCAGAGTATTTTCTGAGATAGTGTATGTGCTGATGTGCGGTACGGGGGTAGGCTTTAGCGTGGAAAGTAGGTATGTAGAACGATTACCTGAGATAGACAAGAATATGATGGATACGGAGACCGTCATACGAGTTAAGGATAGCAAGCTAGGGTGGGCTAGTGCCTACCGAGAACTTATATCATTACTATATTCTGGACGAGTGCCTCAGTGGGACTTGTCAAAGATAAGACCTGCAGGGTCTAGACTTAAAACATTTGGAGGTAGGGCATCAGGCCCAGAACCTTTGGATGATTTGTTTAGATACACTGTAGAAACATTTAAAACAGCGAAAGGCAGAAAATTAACTACATTGGAGGTACATGATGTCGTCTGTAAAATTGCTGATATTGTTGTCGTTGGGGGTGTCAGGAGGTCTGCTCTTATCTCTCTTAGCAACCTCACTGATGAACGTCTTAGAGGCGCTAAATCAGGACAATATTGGTTACCGCTTGAGGAGGGAGGAGCACCGCAAAGGAGACTTGCAAATAATAGCATCGCATATACCACAAAGCCAGATGTCGATTCCTACATGGCAGAAATGGTTGCAATGTGCAAAGATAAAAGAGGAGAGAGGGGAATCTTTAGTCGGTATGCAGCTAAAGAGAAGTACAGAGACCACCGAAGAGATGAGAACCAAGAGTGGGGTTGCAATCCCTGTTCAGAAATCTTGCTTCGACCAGCCCAGTTCTGTAACCTAACCGAAGTCATTGTCAGACCCCAAGATACTTTTAAAGACTTGGGAGACAAGATTATCCAGGCCGCTTTCTTGGGGACACTACAGGCGAGTTTAACCGACTTTAAGTTTCTGTCTAAGCGGTGGAAGGATAATTGTGATGAGGAGGCTTTACTTGGAGTAAGTCTTACGGGTTGCGCTGACCACAAAATACTTAACGGATATCGCAAGTCGGCAGTAATGAGAGACGAAACTATCAAATGGTTAGAAACTCTTAAAGACTTGGCAGTATCTTGCAACAAGAAAGTTGCCAAGAAGCTGGGTATCAACCCCGCAGCAGCAGTAACCTGCGTCAAACCGTCTGGTACCGTGTCTCAGCTATGCGATACGGCATCCGGTATACACCCCAGATTCTCTGAGTACTACATACGAAGAGTACGGGGGGATATTAAAGACCCTTTGACTCAGTTTATGCAGAAAATAGGCATCCCCACAGAAGAGGACGTGACTAATAAAGAAAACGTAGTGTTCTCTTTCCCTATGAAAGCTCCTGATAAAAGTATTGTTGTGAAGGAAGTGAACGCTGTTGAACAGCTAAAGATATGGCAGCTATATAACGACTACTACACGGAACATAAACCTAGTGTAACTATATACTACACACAAGATGAGTTCCCAGAGGTGTGTGCTTACGTCTGGAAGCACTTTGATAGCATGAGTGGTATATCGTTTCTGCCGAGAAGCGACCACACGTACACCCAAGCTCCTTACGAAGAGATAGATAAGGACACCTATAAGAAACTGAAATCTGAAATGCCCAAGACTATAGACTGGAAGCAGCTTGCAGAGTTCGAGACGGGGGATAATACGACAGTCCAGCCTGAGTTAGCCTGTACTGCGGGAGGGTGTGAGCTGTGAAAATACCCACTGTAATAGACTCTATCCTAGCAGAGATAGCCGAGCTGAAAGATGAAGCTATGTACGCAAAGAGAGAAGCAGAGCTTAACAGAAAGCTTGCTTTGGAGTATAAAGAGAAGTACGATAACTTGGTAAAAAACCCCCCTCCGAAGAGGGGGTAAGAGAGGTTCTTAAAACGAAGAGCGTGGCCGGTCTTGTTTAGGCTCTTCTCTTGTTTCTCTGAATAAGACTCCTTTAGAAGCTCCATAAAGATATAAAGGAGTTATTATCCCTATGTTGTGGGCAAAATCTTTATAGACTTCTTGGCCTATCTTCTTACTTTTGTTAGCTAAATCTTCGGCTGTGTAAGGTTTGTACTTATCAGCTACTAAAGATAATTTTTTAATACCATCTGCATCTAGTAAAACTTCCCTCACAACTCTGTCTATCTCCGCCCCTCTGTTAGCAGACCACAATTTACTTATTAACCGTGTAATTTTATAGGTTTTACTTGCTATGGGGTTTCTAGCGGTAGATACTGCATAAGGAAGGTCTACGCCCCTTTCCATTCCTGGTACTGGTATTTCAATCTCTGTCTCAGGCTTTGCAACGTAACCCAACCTGTCTGCGTCAGCTCTGTGCAATTTGTCAGCCAGTTTCGCAACTTTTTTCAAATCTTGAGCATATGTTTTTCCCATAATTGCTCGCACGGTAGGAGCGTTTTTTGAATCTACTAAATATTGGAATGCGTTACCTGTGTATTCTTCTAATCTTTCGGGAATAAATTTATTAATGTACGCTCGTCTCATAGATTTTCTAACTGCAAGCGCAGTTTCCGAACCTGCACCTGCTATGGCCTCTATATCTGACAGTCCTTTTCTTAGATTCTCTTGTCCACCTTTTAACCACCCTCTAGGCCCAGTAAAAACATCTTCCCACAAAACAGCAGAAGGAAGGGTCTCGTCTAAAATTTCTCCAGTTCGTCTGTATTTGTAATCTATTAAAAAATTACTCGCAAGTCTTTCTTGAGCTTCTTCGTACCCCGCATTCAACTGTTTTAAATCTATTGCAAGACTTCCTTGGTCTGTTTTATATCTCTGCAAACCTTCTTCAAATGCAGGGTCGTTTATTTTTTCAAATATATTTTTTTGCTGCAACTGAAACACTCTTTTGTCGAAAGCCTTTCCGTCAAAACGTAACCCATCTTTCATAGAAGCCTCTGCAACATCGGCAAATACAGTTTTTTTAACTACTTCTAAAGCTTCTGGAGAGCTATCTGTTGCGTTTAAAAAGTCTTCCAGAGACTCCTCATTTTTTAATAAAACGGGTGAAATTTGAGAAGCATATTTTTTTGAAGTGATTTCTAAAATACCCTGCTCATTCATAGGAAGACCTAATCTTTGGTAGTAACCATGCCCAACTTTATCAAAATCTACTACGCCTTTGTAAAAACGAAAGGCATCTGTGGGCACAAACCTAGCGTTAGGTATGTTACTTACTGTTTCGTAAGCAGCTTTCTTTATTGTATTTAAATACATATTGAAGTCTCTCAACGCTATAGCTTGTTCGGAAGCGGGAGGAAGCTCTCTCAATCTTTTGTTTACTGCTTTCTTTAAAGAAGTCCAATTTTTAAAAGTTGCAGGTGTCTTTGCTTTAGGGCTAAAAACGCCCAAAACTTTATTTTCTATATCAGGCGTTCTTGCAAATACGTTTTTAATTCTGTTATTTCGTATGTAAGTAAAAATACCATTCCTAACGTCCGTAGGTATAACAGCGTTTCCGTAACTTTTGTCTATTTCTCTATACACAGGTTGAAATATTTTAAATAAAGATTGTTTTCTTGCTTCCACTAAATTTTCTATAGCTTTTCCTCTAGCAACCTCTCCTCCTGGGGGAACTGCTTCTCGCATTTTATCTCGTATTTTAGCGTTTAAAGGAGCTATTTTTGCTTGCAACTCGGCATATTTAGCTTGTTTTTGCGGCCCAAACTGTTTTTCTATAGCAGCAGGGCTAGCAATAGGCATATTTCTTTCTCCAAAAATATGGGTAGCATAGGTGTCTATTTTGTTTGATAAAGTAAGCATCTCCCCCTGAATAGCCGCTCTGAACTCTGGGTCTTGCTTTGCAAGTCTCTGTACTTCAGAAGCTACTTTAGGGTTATCAGAAAGAGCAACAAAAAGAGGAACGTCTTTTGTATCAATAATCTTTTGTTTATTTACAGAATTAAGTCTTTTTGACACTGTAGCAAAATCCTGTATTACTTCCTCTAAATCTCCCTTTCCTTCTTGGGTTTTTACAATAGATTCTAATAATTTGTTAGCTGCTCTATTGTTGTAAGTAAGGGCTAGTTCGCTAGTATCTTCTGGCATACCTTTGTATTTGTTATGCACTCTTTTTGTAAAAGCAACTACAGGGTCTTTCGCCCACCCAAAACTTTTTTGTACAGCAGTTTTTGTAGCAGCGTGAACAGGAACGTAACTACCTGCCCCTAACAAACTACCCGTAAACCTTCCGATTCCCGTATCTTCTCCCGTTATCGCCTCTTCAACTTGAGCACCTACTTCTCCTGTGGTTTCCGCAACTACACCCGCACCGCCAAGCGTGGCAGTTCTAGAAAGTACTTGGGGAACAGTTTGACTAAGGACACCGCCTAAAGTATTTATGGTTTTTAAAGGAATTCCTATGTACCCCGCAGGGTCAGTTATCATTCTGGCTCCTCCACCGAGTACTTGAGCAGTAAGAGAAGGGGGGTCTACTATATCCCCAGACGTTTGTGCCCCCGTTAAAGAAGCAATCGTATTCACATCTCTGTTTAAATGACTGCCCCACCGAGTTACAAAAGATTGTAGGGGTTCGTCTCCTCCAAACCCAAGAAGACTTGGTATACCTTTTGTAAAAGGGTCTACAAAAATAGCGTGAAGGCTAGCGTTTAAAAGAGCAAAAGTATCCCCAATGCCCAATTTTGCTTGGTTTAAAATGTAGTCTAAAGAAGACGTTTCCTCTCTTTTTTCAAAACTTCCTGGCAAACCGCTGTCTGCAAACCCTTGAAGTGCTTCACTAAGTTCTGGAATAGCAAATATATTTCCAGTAGGGTTATCTACATCTAGTTTATCTGGAGCATCTTTTAAAGTTAATGCGCCCATTACTTCTGGATTAAACAAATTAGTCTGGGGTGTTGCCACGCTGAGCCCCCTGTAAAATGGATTCGTCTCTTAAATTTTTCTGTACGAGCAACCGCAAATGGCTATAGAAATCTCTTGGGGACATTCCCAAAGTACCCGCAATATATTGATTAAAATTTTCGTAATTCCCCCGCTGCTTTTTAGTTAAATTTTGCATAACCGAATCGTGAGTGGTTTGGTCTCCCCCTTCTAAAAGACTCAGTTGAGTTTCTATAACATTCGGGTTAAACTCTGCTGCTTTGGTTAGGGCTTTAGAAAAATTAGACACAGCGGCTTTTGTAGGTGGGTCTGCTAGAACAGAAAGTATTTCGGCAGGAGACGGAAAAAATCTATCTATGTAGGGATGGCTTGAACTTCCCAAATCGTTTTTAGCGTTTTGAATTACATTCGACATTTGGTTAATTGTTTTTCTTCTAATCGATTTTAAAACTTCTTCCATACTTTCAAAACTAGCGTCACTAACTTCTCCCTGTAAAAATTGATTAAAAACATCGCCAGCTCTTGTAGCTAAATCTCCTCCTATAGAGGCGCTATAACTTAAAACTTCTGATAAAGAACTTCGTAGATTTGCTGCTGCTGTCGAGTTTGCTCTAAAATCTTTGTTTCTAGCCAAATCAAATAAATAAGCAGCACTATCAATGGCTGAAAGTTGTTCTTGCAGAGGTTGGTACGTTTTAGCTGACTGGGTTCTATAATTACCTTCGCCCCTTTGTGCTGTGCTTACTTGGTCTTGATTGCTTTTTATAATTTGTTCTAACTTTGCTTTTTGTCTAAAAGTTAAAGTTTTATCTCCTGCCAACAACTCTGTTGCTTTGTTTATTCTAGACCGTAAATCTCGTACAGTAGGAACACCATATGAAAGAGGCTTTGTTAAATTTTTTATGCTAGCATTTATATCGATAGCACTTTTGCTAGTAGGCAACGAAAAACCTGCTGAAATTATTGCAGTGTCAAACAAACCGTCTACATTCGCTTCTCCCGCAGGTATTTGAACACTTCTTAAAATTTTTCTGATTCTAGGAATATCGTCTTTTTTAAATATTGGGGTATCTCCTGCAGGACCATGACGAATAATATAATTGTTTATAAAAGCAGTCTTATTTTTCATCGCAGGAGTAGGCGAGGTCGTGTCGTATAGAGTTCTTTCGTTCTCCAAATTTGCTGTTTCTGCCTCAACTTTTTTTCGTTTAGCTTTACTCAGTCCTATTGTTGCTTTTGATTCCTTTATTTCTCTTTGTTCTTTTGCAAATGCTAATTGGTTTTCTAAAGCTTGTTGTTGTTGTTTAGCTTGTAAACCCCTTAAATCAAACGCTAACTTTTGAAATTGATTACTTTGAGATTGAATCTCTTTTCTTCTTCTCTCGTTGTAAAGGTCTAGTTGCGTTGGTTGCCTTCTATTGGCATTTACCATAGCTGTAAGAGGAGTTCCTCGTAATAAATCTGCTTGTACTGCCATCATAAACTCCTAATGTTTAGGGGGTTGCCGTAAGAGTCAAACCCAAACGAGGTATCTTGAGTACCTGCTGTTGTGCTAGCTAACCTATCAAAAAATTGGTCCATACCGTAGTTAGGGTTAAACTGGGATTGTAAGGCTTGATTAAAATCAAAGTTTGAGCCTTCTGCTCCAAAACCTCCTCCACCACCCGCATAGAACATCATAGCTGCATCCGCTATACCGCCTAACGTAGCTCCTAATCCTGGCTCTTGTGCTTTAGCAGCTCTCCAAGCGTTATTAGCATCTAGATATTTGGATAACTTAGCTAACTCTAGGTTTGTCAAATCTCCAGACAATGCCCTTGCATTGCTAACTGCTTGATTACCAAACGCATCAAACCCTGCAAGGTAATTCATATCCTTGCCTCTAGCACCTTGAAGACCTTGTTGAAATTTCTGTAAATTAAAAAGTACGTTAGCGTCTTCTTGAGCTTTAGCTGCTGCTAAGTCTGCGTTAACTTTTGACATATCCATCATACTAGCAGTGTTCATGCCGCCTGTATTGAATAGTTGCGACAAAGCGTTAGCTGTAGCATCTTCTCCTCTCTGTACTCGGCCTATACGAGACTCATTTAACATATCAAACAACGGCCCACTGGTGAAGAAATCAGGCGTTATGTATTGATTGTATAATTGATTCGTAGTACCTGCTTGCGCTAATCCTTGGTCAAATAAACCTTGGATAGGCTGTGTAAATGAATACCCTGACCCGCCTGGACCATAGAACCCTTCGGCAAAAGGACTGCTATAAGACCCCTCAGACATTTCAAACGGACCATCTGGTGGTCCTGCTCCAAAAGTACCGAATAAAGTTCTTTCGGTCTCTGCTTTTGCTTTCTTATATTGTTTGCTAGGTTTGCTATCAAACAAACTGCCTATTTCAGCTCCTAAACCCATTGTTTGTCTCCTTAAAGAGGGTAACTCCAATCTATTCTGAGACTGCCAGTCGCAGAACTACCTAAATCTACATAGATACCACTGTCTAGTTTAATCCCGTTAAAATCGTAATAAGTATTAACTGCTGTACTGGCAGGTATAATCAATAAAGTATCTCCACTGGAACCATTCTTGATTGTTATCGTCTGCGTTGCTGTAGCTACTGTTACGGTAACTCCGTAAAGCAGTGATGGTACAGCCGTAATCGCTGTGTCTCCGCTTCCGTGAGCATATAACGTATATTGTATATCGTGTATTAACCCTTTCATAAAACTATCTCCACCACTGTTTCTTTAATATTTTAATTTCTTCTACGCACCCTTTAGGTATGATAGTATCAAACCCAAAGAAAACATCTTCTCTGTGTGTTCCTATGGAAGATACCGCTTTAATGACTTTCTCATCTTCCTCTATTACCCAACAAGGAGTCTTTATTGTAGCCGTCTCTAAATTCTTTGCAGACTCGAACCACCCTGTATGACTACTCGTTATATCTTTCCAAGTAATCAACATTAGAGGTTTTGTCTTCAATAATTTTAGTGTTAGTTTTTTCTCCATTCAGCATACTCTGTAATAAGATTTTATTAGACACCTCGTTAGCTTTCACCATCTCGTTACGAAAGGACTCTACTGCTGCCCCTGTCTGCAGTTGTCGTTGTGAGTTCTCTATAAGCAACATTGGAAACCAGGAGATAGCACATCGCCACTCCTCTATACCCGCATTAGTTTGTGGGTCTTTACCCATCACTTTTATATACCAAGCGCAATCAAATTTTTTACAGGGTTTAAATTTATTTAATGGACAGTTATCTTTAGACTCTAGTTTCATACTAATCTTTAGTACACACGATTACATTAAGATACTGCACATCCAAATCTATAGCTGTCCCCGTAAATGTATGCGTATGTGTGGCTCCCGAACCTGTTGTTGCCGTAGCCGAAGTTTGTTCTGCACCACTCGCTCCGTAAGTAGCGTAGTTTGCTCCCCCCGCTGCTCCTACTTGACTAGCATAGATTGCATGAGAGTGTGATGGAAGTTGACTAGTAGACAGGGCTGTACCTGCGTTTGTTCCCGCAGGAGTTTGGCTAGCAAAAGCAGTCTCAAATGCTACACTACCTCCTGTACCTCCCCCATCTCCTGACGTAACTCTTAGTGCTTTGTCAGTATTAGCAGTAGATTTAGTCCACCCAGAAGGGGCTGCAGTTTGAAAAAATACCATAGCACTTCCAGAAGGTATATCTCCTGACTCTACTTTGGTAGCTATAGCTGTAGCAATGGCAGATAACTCTGTATCTATATCGCTCCCTTTAATAACCTTTGCGGCATCCCCTGTTGTAAGATTATCTTTTACACTAAAATCTGTTGTTTGTGTATAATCACTCATTATTATTTATCCTCGCGCCCTATTTTTGCGAATAAAGACATTTGTTCTACGCTCATTGCGTTACCGTTAGAAACAAAACTTAAGCCTAAACTAACTGTTCTTCCCATTCTGGAAGCAGAACTCCTTAATTTTTCTAAGGCAATACTTCCAGCAAACTCTGATAATCCCCACTCTGCTACATTCCACTCTGCCAAATCTCCAGCACCCTTGACTGTTAATGTCGAAGAACTGTTAGCACTGCCTTGGTCAAAATCCCAGTCTAAAGTAATCTGTTGTCCACTGGCCCCAAAGACTGTTGCCCCCACATTCTTTAATATCTTTAACTTCGATGTATCAAAGTCTGCGTAATTACTCGCCCATCTACAAGTATAAGTTTTTGTAGAAGGTGGGCTGGTGGCAATATCTATATCATTATAACCGCTATATTTTCCTATACATCCTTTGTAAGAAAGGAAGGTATCTCCTTCAAAGTATACAAAGCTATACCAATCTGTATTTGTATATTTAGTTATTCTGGGTTGTTCGGTAGCTGTTAACGAATGGTTATTAAATACCCAGATAGTACCACTAGGGGACTTAATCCAATACTGCCCTTCTCTTGGGTCATAACTAGAACGTATCTTAGCCAGATTACCCGTAGGACTGTTCATATCATCTACGAGGTCTCTTCTTACAATCTTAGAACTTTCTTTTAATTCTACTCGATTAGCTGTAAATACTACCTGTTTAAGAGAACGAATCCCTGTATCAGATAAAAAGTAAATATCATCGCCTACTTGCTGTACGCTATCTCTAGCTGTGCAACCTATACCTTGTATAACTTGTTCTATAGCAAGAGAACCAGGAGCTTCTGGGCTATCATAAATAACAATACTATTCCTAAGAAATGCAACTAAAAACCCATCAAAAGAAGATATAGCAACTAACTCATCGTAACCCGTAGCAACTGCTCCCGCAGTTCCTAGTACGTTTATTTCTCCTGCTCCAGTAGACCAATGCGTTTCGTCTAGTAAAGCAGAGTAAGCTATAATATTTTGCCCTGTCCCTGTATCTGCTTTCTGCGCCCACAATCTACCAAATGCACTGTGAACGATATTACCGTCCGGTACTGTACCACTTGCTGCGCTTATGTTTGCAAAATTACTAGAACCTGTATAAGCAACCATAGTGTTACTTGTTCTAGCTCCAATTACTTTGTCGTTAAAATTAACAAACTGCCAATCGTTACCCGAAGGACTTATACTTCCCGTTATATCTTCAAAGTCGCTATATGGTGAGTCCAGTTTAAATATTTTTCTAGTGCTGGATACCGTAGCTGTGGCTATTAGTTTATTACCGCCACTAGCATTATATTGAAACAACTGCTCTATATCGGGGTATGCTTGTAACCCTACAAACTTAGCGACTACAGAACTACCCCCTCCTGCTGTACTTCCCGAAGATACTGTATCTAATGTTATTATTTTGTAACTGTTAGCGTTAACAATAGTAGTTAGTGCGTGGGACGCATTAATCTTAGCAGCATCTATTCCGTCAACAGCCGAAGAACCACTTAAAGTTATAGTATCTCCTACTGCCCTACCGTGGGCGGTATGTGCGATAGTTAACTCGGTAGAGGCTTGTACTCCTAACTCTACGTTAGCTGCAGGTGCAGCAGATATAGTAGCCGAAGTAACCGTTTTAAATAACTGGCTACCCAGAACTGTGCTAGCAGACCCTGCCAATGTAAGCGTTTCTGTTACCGCAGTATCAGTTACGTCTGTGCCTGTAATAGTAACAGTCTTAGCTCCATCACTACTTCCTGCTGTAGTAGCACTTACAAATCTAGGAGCAGTGGGCGGCAAACTACCAGACACCATAGTAAAAGGGAAAGTTCCAGGTGCTGTATCAGATTCACTAGGTTGTTGTGCTGACGCTAAAGCATCTGTATCTGCTGCATCGGTAGCAGAATCCGTAGTAATAGGATTAGAACCTAACGTAAGTGCATACTTAGAACTTGTAGAACTAAACCCTTTACGATTACCTAATCTACCTGCAGCATCATACGCTACATTATTAGCCTCTCTAGCATACTCTGGGGAAGCCTGTACTTGCTCTCCCTCAGTAGATAACCCATAAATTCCAGGTGCTCTTAATACAAGTGATTGGAGTTGGCTTGGCATTAATAATCCCCAAGCACTTTCCAATCTCCACCATCGCCCTGATATTTATGCTGTTGTTCATAAGCGATAGCATCTCCTATTGCTTGTTGATAAGCACGATGTATTTCAGAGTATTGCTCTCCTTCATCTTCCCCGCGCTCCCTTACAGCGTAAGCAAGAGCTTTTAAATATACAGGATACCAAGGAACTTTAGTATACTGGTCATCTGCATTTAAATCATCTTGAGGATTTACAACCTCTATTACCATACTATAAGTAGCATCAGGAGTTTGATAAAACCTAACTTGTAATGATTGTGTTGCTGTATACCCAGCTACCGCAAATTGTACAGGTTCAGCTTGTTCGTTATTTGTAGTTTGAGACTGCCTTCTGGCATAATCATACGGAACAGCTAGTAATCTAACATCTGTCGTATCATTAAAAACATCAACTACTCGGCTTCTTTGGTTAGTATAAGTATCGCCCTGTTCTAAGGTATAAGTGTGCGTACCCGCAGTAGTAGCTACTGTAATCGTATCCTGTAAAGCAGTCCAGTTGTAAGCATCTTCTACTTCTCTTTTAGCATCATTTACAAGTCTAAGAACTGCAGAAGATTGGTCAGTAGAGTTAACAGTTCCCACCGTACTTTCTCTCATACGAGTAAGAATTTTATTAACTATATCTTTTACTGTGACTGCACTAGAAGACATACATTACTCCTCAAATGTGGGGAGCCGAAGCTCCCCGTAGATTAAGCATCTGCAAAAGGAATCACACGAACCCGTAATGTTCCAGAATCCAAATCTAGTGACCCCCCAGTATTATTCGCTAAAATTGCCGTAACTGTGTTAGCAGCCGTTACTGAGGCCGTTAACATTAAATCAGTTACGTCAAGAGAAAACGAAGATAATACAAAGTCTCCAAGAGAAGCACCTGGAACCGTTACTTCTAACGCTTCCTCATTCCCGTCTGCGATACTACTCGCATCCCAAGTCTTTTCAACATAAGGATATCCTGATAATCTTGACATGATATATCCTCCTTTAGTTAAACTACTTCTCTGGGCATAACCATTACATAGAGAGTGCCAGAACCTAAGTCAATAGCACCACCAGTATTGTTAGCTAAGATTACAGTAACCGTATCGGCTGCTGTTACCGTTGCAGTTAAGGTTATGTCTGTGGTATCTATGCTCATGGAAGCCAAAGCAAAGTCACCAAGCTGTGCGCCAGTAACCGTCACTTCTTCAGCAGCTTCGTCCCCATCGTTAACACTACCCCAGTCTTTTGTTTCAGAGGCAATCGCAAATTTAGTTACAGATTGCCCGTAATATGTACTCGATAAAGCCATTATAAATCTCCTTTAGGCTTGGGGGGAAGTTACTCCCCCCTTAACAAGTTGAATAAAATATACTACCGCTTATGTTGGAACAGCGATTAGAATACCTGCGTCATTACGGAGTTCACCCGTACCATAAATAGTATCTGCCGTGAACAAATCTCCCAAGAACTCTTGCTTGTATTGCGTCTGAGTCCGTACTCCCATCTGCTCAACTAGAGCCATAGAAGACTTATGAGACATCAAACAAGCTCTTGAGCTGTTGTTGCTCGGAGAATTTGTGGAAACATATACTGGAATACCGTAGAGGTCTCCAATCAACCCGTTACGGATTGTGTTACCATTAGCAGCTTCGCCTACAAATGCTTGCTCAGTAAATCGAGCAATACCAGAAAGATTTTTCTTCTCTACTGGAGGCACTACAAGGAACCTATCTGCCATAGGAACATCTTGGTCATCCAAAGTTTGGATAACTTTACGAAGCCCCGCGTCAGCGATTGCTACACCCGCTTGCGAGGAACTAAACAAAGTAGAACCATCAGAACCAATTACTGCTTGGTCTCCGTGATAAGCAGCGGCCCCATCCCCACCTTGTAAATTGTAGGCTTGTGTCCAAAGGTCACTATCTACTTGCGTAGCAAGAGCATAACCAGCGTCATCAGTATAAAACTGTCTCATGCTGGTCAGAGCTTGCTTATCTAACAAGTCTTCGATTAACCTTGAGTATTCATAGTGCTTATCTATCGAAATAGAAATTTCACTATCCGTAGCAGCAATCAGAGTAACCTGTTGCCGAGTTGTTTTAGAACTTGCAGAACCACGGGTAGGAGTAGGAATATGAATTGTATCCCCTTTCTTGCCATTGTGATTCATAGTAGTCACTAAGTTAGCTAAAACCAAATTAGCTTTGTAAGCAGCTACGACTTCGTTTGACCATAACTCAGGAATAAACTTATCCTGTGTAGTGGTATTCATCGCGGCTGCGGCTGAAAAATTAGCCATTGCCTGTCTCCTTTAAAAAATTAAAACATATAGGATTAACGAACCCTACCTTCTTTGTATGCTTGAAAGATTTCTGGCTGAAGGTCAGCATATCGCCTAGGGTCTTCTAGTTGCAAACGAATCAATTCTGCACGTTTATAAGTTGGTTTACTTTGGCTTACTGCATCTTGAGAGGAGCCAGAAGCTACTGCTGTAGCAGCTTGCAACTCCCGTTCTTTTTCTGTGCGAACTTGCTCTTTCTGTCGAGCTTGTTGTATGCCGTTCAAACTTTTATATTGTGAAAATAATTCGTCTGCGTAGTTAAAATCCCCCGCACTGGCCCTTTGCCACATCTCTTGTCTCGGAACACTTTCCATAACCCATTTCTGAAAATCAAGGTCTTTTACGATTGCCTCTATATCTGGGTGCTTTGTTTGCAATCTATTCATAGTGCTTTCACTATGAGTTTGCTGCAACGCCCCTTTAATGGGTTGTAAAGATTCTTCAACTATTTTTCGTACAGAGTCCACAGGATTAGCTAAAAAATCGTCTTCAGTTAATGCCTGTTCTTCCTGCTGTACTATCTTGTTTTGAGACTCCTGTAAATTCTTTTGAATAAGAGTATCGGCTAATTTCCGAAGTTCTCCAAGTTCATTACCTTGCTTACCATACTGCTGTTCCAAATTTTGATACGAGTCTAGTATTTGGTCTACAGACTTATTTTGAAACTTAGGTGGTACTGCTGTATCCGCACTTTGTTCTGCGGGAGCAGTTTCTTCGCTATTAGTTGTCTTCTCTCCTTCTAACTGTTCTGCTAGTTTAACACTATCAGCAGCAGTTACATCATTCAAATCAGAATCGACTATTCTATCAGTCATACGAGTTCTCCTTGTCTTAACCCTTTAAGGGGGACGATTAATGTGGTATCCCCAATCTTCGTAGATTGTGGTGATTTGCTTTCCTATGTCTCCGCGCCCATTTATCGGCTGCGGTAGGGAAAGCAGTGTCTATTCCAGGTAATGAGAAATTCCCGCCCGAAATTATTTTTTCAGCTACATAGTCTTTACAGCAAGGACTTGGTATCCTCTTTGTCTTAGACCACTGCTCAAAAATCTCTTTGCATTGTAAACACTGATAATCATTCAGCATTTTCTTCTGCCTGTTCTTGTTCGTTCTTAAGAACATTTTCAAATTCTATCATAAGATGTAACATACCGAGTGCGCCTCTCTGTTGCCAAAAAGTTTTTTCGTCTTGTATGTTTAACAAATTATTTTGTTGGGCAAACATCTCTAGTAATCGTTGCCTTATTATGCCCCAACCTTCTGTAGATAAGGTATCAAACATCTTATCATAGGATTCTTGTACTTCTTTATCCATAACCTTTACCTCTCATTATTTGTAATATCATTAAAGCCGTAGCTTCTTCATCGTCTAACATTCTTTGTTGTTGTAATCGTAGACGTTTTAATTTTGCTAATTCTACTTCTTTACCGACTCCCCCTATTTGTACGGGAACACCATATCTACCTTGCCCATACTGTCTTCTTCCGTACCCTTTGCTGGTTAAATTAGAATCTGTACTGTGCATACTAACCCCGCATTAGAAAGGTTATGATTATACCTCCCATACTTGTTACTAAAATAATCGCAAGTTTGGTTAATAAACTATTTAATTCATCTAATCGCTTTTCTATAGACTCTAATCTATTAAATATTGTTTTAGTTCTCTCCTCGCACTGTACTTCGTGAGTTTCTAAACGAGCAGTCAGTTCAAATAAATTTGTTAATAACGGTTCCTGTTCGTTAGAAAGTCTCATTAATCTGCGTCCGCTATAGATATTGTTCCAGCATCAGCCAATCGTTTGATGATTGCATATTCGGTATTAGATTCATCAATCGGAACGGCATAGTTCACACCACCTACTACCATCGTGATACTGTCTTTATCGCTTGTTCCTAACACATTGACATATTTGAATGTGCCTGTTTTTATTTTAGTTTCGTTCATTATGTTATCTCCGCATCTGCTGTAGCACTTGATGACCATTGGGGATAAGCTCCACTGTTATACACCCCAGCATTATCTTGATTTATTTGCTGCTGCGTTCCTGTATGGCCTGTGCAAGTAGGTGTCCCTCTTTTTCTCACTTTAAACTGCCAGTTAGAATAGTCATACCCACCACCATTCATGTTATAACCGTAAAGAGTACCACCTGTTCGTGCTTCATAATATCTAGCACACCGTATAAAATTTTCAGCATAAGTTTCGTGTTGGAAGGCAGTTGCCGTATTTCCCAATTGAAGCTGTACGCCTGTGATAAGATAATTATTGCTTGTATTATCAAGGGCATCGACTTGCCCTACG
>Ga0080013_1000851_pt1 | contig 41971 bp, 87 predicted proteins | sample ETNvirenome_6_85_FD_69236 | JGI IMG/M metagenome (GOLD analysis project Ga0080013, IMG submission 69236) | Marine viral communities from the Pacific Ocean - ETNP_6_85 (SPADES assembly) (version 2) | ecosystem: Environmental > Aquatic > Marine > Oceanic | place: Pacific Ocean | collected 2013-06-19 | reverse complement strand
GCTCAAAGACAACAGCTACTCAGAATCATACGCACTATTGAAAGTCAGAGAGATGATGAAAGGGGCAGGGATAAAAGGATCCCGAAACGGCACCCAAGCATACAACGGGAAGCCAGCGTACCTTTCGTTAAAAGTAGAAATTGGTTATCGAGAAAGTTATATCCTCCACAAGAACGAGTACGAGGATACTGATAGCCTAAAGTTTTCGCCGCTTGACGGCAACACCCCAAGGGTGTATAATGGATATCTGGAGTATCGACTAGGAAAGGATTATGGAGAAGGAAACCTTAGAGGGAGTTCGGATTCTTCGGGAGAAGAGGAAATCTAAAAGAGGTAAGTACGCAGTAGGCGACTTTCATCTTGCAGGTATCGTCCCAGTAACTGGAGCCGAGCTTGATTTTAATATGCCTTGGCATGACTCACTCATGCCCGTGGCACAGGACTATCTTGCGATTGAGCATGCAGTCTATGAGTGTGCCTGTGCAGGTGTTAGTACCATCTGGGTTGTCTGCAAAGAGGGAACCACTCCTCTCATCCGCCATCGACTAGGCGACTGGGTTCATGATCCTGTAGAGATTGATAGGATTGCAAAGAACCCTCGCTCCATCCAGAAAGATAACATCCGCCGCATCCCAATTTATTATGTCAAGCTGAAGCCAGTTGATTTCGAACGCCGAGAATCTCTTGGCTGGAGTGCCCTCGTTGGCGCCATCACTTCCTTCCGCATGTCCTTTCGGGTTAGCAAGTGGCTCATCCCCGATAAGTATTTTGTCTCGTTTCCTTATGGAGTTTACAACGCTGACATCTTGCGGAAGAAGCGGAACATGCTGCGCTCCAACAAGTCCTACATCATTACGCATCAAGGCAAGTCCGTAGCAGATGGACTGCACACAGCTTTCACATTCGACAGGGATGTGTTTGTCTACGCTCGTCGGGAAGTAAGAAAATATAAAACAGAGCTTGACGAAATTTTTAAGTCTGTTATAATGGATGAGCCAACAGAAATTGAAGTCCCTTGGTATCACCAGATTGACACATGGGAGAACTACAGAGACTACCTGGCTTCAGAAGATGAAGTTCAGAAACACATAGAGAGTGCCAATGGTATCGTCACGTTCCAAAAGAAAGAGTCACACCGTTCCTACCGCCTTGTCGGTGCAGAAACATGACTTAGACGCATATGCCCACAAGAGAGGCGACTTGGTGAAGGTGAGTATACCCGTTGATTTCGAGGATCCTGACACCAAATTCACTCCCTACGTTGGAATTGTTCTGCAGGACAGCGAGGGGATAGGCTGCTTTGTCCACGTTTTTTATGACAACCAGAGCTACTTTGTTCATTGGCAACAAGTGGAGAAGCTAAATGAGTAGGTTGGAGAAATTTAAGGTTGGTGACTTGGTGGAGATGACAAAGCCAGTGGACTACTCGCTCCCCGATCACGACATCGGACTCATCCTGCAGGTGATAGAATCGGTTCCTAATCAGGCACTCCGTGTTGGTTTTTGCTCGGACGGAAAAGAAGTTTGGGTTGCGGGATATAGATTAAAGAAAATAGGTTGACAACTAGATGGTTTTCGATTATAATAAGAAGATGCTACAGAAAAATTCAGGAGAAAAAATGACAGAAGTTAAGCGAGAGACACCGAAAGTAAAATACGTTGGACTGCATGCACACAGTGTGGCAGGTTCCCCATTTGATGCCCTTGGTTATCCACAGGAGCACATGGAATCTGCCTACAATAATGGCATGGACGCACTGGCTTTAACAGATCATGGGAACATGAACGGACTCGCCTATCAGGTGCTCCACGCAAAGAAGATGCAGGCAAAGGGCAAGGACTTCAAGCCGATCTATGGTTGCGAAGCATATTTTGTGCCCTCTTTGCAAGAATGGCATGAAGAAAAGGAAGCGGCGACACTAGATAAGAAAAGGGCCAAAAAAGATGCCGAAGCAACTGGAACAACAGTCGAGAACGAAGAAGATAGCAAGAGTGCTGTTAAGGACATTCTTTCTCGCCGTAGTCATCTTGTTCTTGTTGCCGCTAATCAAAAAGGTTTAAGCAATCTTTTTGAGATGATTTCCAAATCATACACGCCCGAAAATTTTTACAGATACCCTCGCATTGACTTCGATACATTAGCCGAACACAGCGAGGGTATTATTGTATCTAGCGCATGCATGGGAGGCGTCTTTGCCAGTGACTACTGGAAGAACCGAGAGGCAGGAGAAGAGGCAGTATTGGAAGCCATGCGAAAGACGGCAACTCGATTCAAGGAAATCTTCGGAGGTAATTTCTACGGAGAGATTCAGTGGAACGCCATCCCAGATCAACACGCCATCAATAAGTTTGTTATCAAGGTATGTGGCGAGCTTGACATCGAGCTCGTTTCTACATCGGACAGCCACTATCCCAGCAAGGAAGTTTGGAAAGATAGAGAACTTTACAAGAAGCTCGGATGGCTCCGCACAGGACTCGAAGAGGCAACACTTCCCGACACGATTGACGAAACTCGCTGCGAGCTTTACCCCAAAAACGGCGATGAGATGGCAGAGGCTATCCGCAAGTATTCTAATCCAGACAATTGGATTTATCGAGAAAACGACACACCACTGTTCCCAACTGGTGTGGAGTACGACGAGGAGCTCCTCATCGCAAGTGTGGAACGAACATACGAAATCGCACACGAGAAAGTTGAATCATTCTTTCCCGACAATACCGTCCGCCTTCCAGAGTTTGTTATCCCCGAAGGAATGTCTGCAGACGAGGCTCTGTGGAAGTGTTCCGAAGAGGGGATGAAAGTTCGTGGGCTCACAGGAAACAAGCAGTACGAAGAGAGGCTCGCTCAAGAATTCGACGTAATCAGTTCTCGCGGGTTTAGCACATACTTCTTAACGATGAAGGCTATTTCAGATAAAGCGCAGCAAGTTCAGCTAGTTGGCGCAGGACGTGGCTCTGCCGCAGGTTCTCTAATTGCCTATTGCTTAGAGATTACTCAGATTGATCCCATCAAATACAATTTGCAGTTCGAGAGATTCTTGCGGAAAGATGCGGTGGACTACCCCGATATCGATTATGACGTCGGAGATCCTATGGCTCTTAAAGATATGCTCATTGATGAGTGGGGCGACAACGTGGTGGTTCCCATTTCCAATTGGAATACGCTGCAGCTGCGCTCTCTCATCAAGGACATCTCAAAGTTCTACAGCATCGACTTCTCGGAAGTAAACCGAGTGACGAGTCGCATGATGAGCGAGGCACTTCCAAAGGCAAAGGAAGCCAATGGTGTCATCGCAGGTGTTTATACTCCCACGTTCGAGGAAGTGATGGAATATTCAGAGAGCCTCAAGGGGTTTCTGGATAAGTATCCTCACGTCAAGACACACGTCTTGCGTATCTTTGGCAGTGTGCGCTCTTGCTCACGCCACGCTGGTGGTGTTCTTGTGGGTGAAGACTTGGATAAGCACATGCCTCTCATCGCATCTGGTGGAGTTCGCCAGACTCCGTGGAGCGAGGGACAGAACGTGCGACACTTGGAGCCAATGGGTTTCATTAAGTTTGATATTTTGGGGCTCGCTTCGCTTCGCATGATTGAGGGTGCCATCCGGCACATCCTCGTTCGCAAAGAGGGCATCGAGAACCCGACTTTCGAGGACATCAAGAAGTATTATGACAAACACCTTGATCCTAATGTGATTGATTTTGCTGATGAGTCTGTGTGGAAGAAGGTATTTCATAAAGGCAAGTGGGCTGGCATCTTCCAGTTCACCCAACACGGTGCACAAAATTTCTGCAAAGAAGTCAAGCCAAACAACTTGGTTGACTTGGCAGCCATCACCGCAATCTATCGTCCAGGGCCATTGTCTGCTGGTGTCGCAAAGAAGTACACCAAGGCAAAGGCAAACCCAGAGGAGATTGAGTACGGACACCCAATCATCAAGGAATGTCTTGAAGAAACCTACGGCTTCATTGTTTTTCAGGAACAGTTGGCTTTGTTGGCTCACAAGCTGGGACGTGATGTCTCTCTTGATGAAGGCAACATACTTCGTAAACTTCTCACGAAGAAGGGAACAGGCAAAGGAGCCGAGACTCTCGAAGTCATCCGGCTCAAGTTTGTTGATGGCTGTGTTGATAAGGGACTCACTGAGCGACAAGCCATGCAGCTGTGGGAGAAGATGGAATTCTTCTCAGGCTATGGCTTCAACGCATCTCATGCAGTATCTTATGCAACCCTGTCTTACCAGTGTGCATGGCTCCTTCGCTACTATCCCATCGAATGGGTTGCAGCATTCTTGGATAAAGAACCAGAAGGACGCAAAGAGGCAGCAATTAACATTGCTAAGAACTTGGGCTTCTCCATTGAGGACTTGAACGTCAACACATCTGGGAGAGTCTGGGAGATTTCCGACGACGGCAACGCACTCATTCAGCCTCTCACTTCGGTGAAGGGGCTTGGAGACTCTGCCATTGAGCAGATATACAGAGGACGCCCGTTCCACAAGATTGAGGATTTCCTTTTCAATGAGAACATGGTTTATAGCAAGCTCAACAAAAAGGCGCTAGATGTTCTCGTCCGAAGTCAGGCTCTCAATTCTCTGATGGATGAACGCTTCACTGGACTCAAACATTATTGGAGTGCAGTTGCAGTTGAGCGTCCGAGAAAAGAGAAGGATTTGGAAGATAACATCGCGCTATATGCTCCGGAGGGAGACTTCTCAATCGAGGAAAAGATTGAGTATCTTACCGACTTAACTGGAGTTTTCCCAATGTCGCTGGTGGTGAACGATGAGATTCAGAGTCGATTGAAGGACTATGCCGTCCCCGCAATCTCTGATTACGATCCGGACTTGAACCTCGTATGGTTCATTCCCCGCAAAGTCACTCCGCGCAAAACCAAGAACGGCAAGACGTATTGGGTGATTGAAGTCATCGATGAAAATAATGCCTTGACACATATCAAGTGTTGGGGTATAAAGGATGGAAGAGATAATGTTAGCATTAACCACCCTTACATGGCGAAGCTTGATTATGATCCCAACTGGGGGTTCTCGACAAGAAGCATCTATCACAACTTTAGAATGTTAGGATAAAGGAGTTACTATGAAACTGTTAGAAGCATATGATATTCTTAACAAGAATTCAAACCGAAAACTTAAGCCTGAAGAAGTCTCTTTCATAGAGGAAAAAGAGGCGAAAAAGAACAAGGGTGGTACGGGGCTTTACGTTGAGCACGTTTGCGGCATCCCACCCGGACCGGCGCCTCTTGATTGTGACGACGGCGATATTAAATCTTACAAGGTGGAGTACAAGCCTCGACAAAAGTGTATTGCCCCTGGCGAGCTATTGAGAGTGACAACAATCAGCGCCACCCCCACAGCCGCTTTTGTGAATGGTCAGCCATTTTTAGAGTCTCCCTTGTTTAAGAAGTTGGAGAGTGTCATACTAGAACCCGTATACCGCCCTGCAGATGTCGCTGTCTCTAAGTGGATGCTTCACAAGCCCATTCTTCTGGAATATTCCAACTCCGAAGACAAATGGTTTTATGATTTGATTGAGAACCGTTACAATATCTTGCAAAAGAGATTCAATGAAGCAATCAGAGAATACAAAGCCGGACAACGTACCGAAAGAGACATGGCTCAGTCAACGAATGGTACCCTATACCTTCTTAAAACTGAAGATAGATATACAGATTATCTTATTATGAAGAAGCATGGCGGCTCTGTAGATAAGCCCATATGTTATGACGGGATTACCCTTATTCATGGATACATTGCGTTCATGCTCACCACATCATTAGTAAAAAAGGTTATGGAAAAGAAGGGCTTCTATTCAAGCGGGGGTGTTCAATGAATAAGATTTTATGCGGAGATTGTGTAGAACTCCTAGCAAATCTACCAGAGGAGTCAGTTGACTTGGTGGTGACTTCCCCTCCCTACGATGACATCCGGTTCTATGCCGATGGCTTCGTGGCGGAGTTCGGAAAGACTGCCGAGGACTTCGAGGACGAGAAAGAATACAAGAAGGAGTTCTCCAAGTTTAAGAGGGAGAGACTAAAAGAAAAGCTAGAACAAAACAACGGCTACTCCTTCCCGTTCCAGCAAATTGCTCAACAGCTCCAACGCTGCTTGAAGCCGGGAGGCACAGTGGTGTGGGTTGTGGGCGATGCAGTCGTCAAAGGAGGAGAGACAGGAAGCTCATTCCGCCAAGCTCTCTACTTTCAGGAGATTGGCTTCAAGATTCACGACACCATGATTTACGAAAAGAATGGAAGCTCCTTTCCAGCACGTCAAGACGGCAACCGCTACTCACAAATTTTTGAGTACATGTTCGTGTTCACGAAGGGGGGAGCACCTCGACATGCCAAGTTGATTTGCGACAAGCTCAACCGATGGGCTGGCTATACCACCTTTGGTAAAGGCAGCATGCGAGGACAAGACGGCGAACTGCAGGAGAGAAAGATTAAACCAGTCCCAGACTTCAGCCCACGCAACAACATCTGGAAGTACAACACTGGCAAGGGATTCTCAACGAAAGACAAGGAAGCCTTCGAGCATCCGGCAATCTTTCCAGAGAAGCTTGCAGAGGATCACATCCTCAGCTGGAGCAAACCAGGAGATGTTGTGCTAGATCCTTTCAACGGCTCAGGCACAACTTGCAAGATGGCATATCTCAACGGACGACAATACATTGGTATTGACATCTCCGAGAAGTATTGCGGCATTGCACACCGTCGTCTTGAGAAAGCAAAGCAAGAAGGCAAAGATACATCTTACCTAAAGGAAGCAAAAACCATTACGAAACTAAAGGGTGACGTTGATTCTGTGCTTGCGCGAGGAGATGAAAAAGAAATTGAAACAATTGTCAAAGGTTTTACTTTTGGTTCGGCAGTCGATTACGTTCCGGATCAAAAGAAAAGTGAAGACAGCAAGAATGTCGCCATCTTAAAGAAGGTGGGGTTTTTGCTGGAGAAAGAAATCCAACTTATCAGCAAAGAATCGGACGAGGATAATGGCGAAGTTTAATTCGCTTGTGGTTATCCACAGGACGAAGCTGGAGATAAAGGAGAGGCGAACTCTACGAGGCTCAGAAGAAACTGAAGATGCCAGACGAGAGTTAGTTGAGAAATATAAAGACGAGGACTATGATGTTATCGTCACTTATGGCGGCACATTCGATGTTCTTAATTGGATGCAGCTGCGAGAACTACAAAAGACGGAAGTCAACTAAGGAGAATAAAATGATTATTGAATATACTAGAGTTAGAGAAAGTGCACAACCACCAGAACGTGCAAACCCATCGGATGCAGGATTGGACTTGTTCTTCAATCCAGAACCAACTGGCTTGCTGCCACACCCTGAGCGAGATGCAATCACCATCGAGCCAGGAACCAGTGCAGTTATCCCCACCGGTTTTCGCTTCGGGGTTCCACATGGATACATGCTGGAGATTAAGAACCGCAGCTCGGTTGCTGCAAAGAAAAGCTTGCTTGTTGGCGCATGCGTCGTAGACTCAGGCTATGACGGAGAGGTGTTTGTCAACCTGCACAACGTCGGCAACAAGCCGCAAACGGTTGCGCCGAAAGATAAAATTGCACAAGCTGTGATGGTTCCTGTTGTTCACTTCCGAGCACTTGAAACCCACACTGGAGATTTGTACAACTGGTATCCTATTACCATCAGCGATAGAGGTGCTGGTGCATTAGGCTCCACTGACAAATCCGAGGAGAAACAATAATGGAGGTACAAATGGAAACAACTATTAAACCAAAGAACAACCTCAAGGCACTGTTCAGTAGCAAGAAGATGGATTGGGAAACCTCAGACGCATTCTTCGCTCGTCTCAGTGAGAAGTGGAGATTCACTCTGGATCCTTGTGCCAATGCCCTCAACACGAAGTGCCCCAAGTACTTCACCGAAGAGGACGACGGACTCGCTCAGAGCTGGGGAGGACACACTGTGTTCGTCAATCCTCCGTATGGACGACACATCGGCAAGTGGGTAAAGAAGTGCTATGAGGAATCATTAAAGCCAAACACCACGGTGGTGATGCTCATTCCAAGCCGCACCGATACAAAGTATTGGCACCGCTACGTCATGAAGGCATCGGAGATTTACTTTGTGAAGGGGCGTGTCAAGTTTGTTGACAATGGTGTTGCCAGCCCTGCACCTTTCCCATCTGCAGTAGTTGTCTTTCGCCATGATGCATGGCACAAGCCAAACCAAATGCCAACTCTTGGTGTTGTGGAGAATGTCTGATGGTTCGCAAAATCAAGGACAAGAAGAAACAAAAACAAATCAAGAAAGACTTGAAGCAGAAGATGGGGATGTTCGACAGACTCCCAGATGAGTGCCTTGCATGCGAGGAACCTTTTGATAGACAAGATAGAGAGCAGGTGATGAGCTGGAGTATTGTTGTCAGGGAAGATGATGTACGTCTTTACTGCCCCGACTGCTGGACAAAGGCTCAGACAATTGTAAAAGATTTTGAGCAGCGTATCCGGGAAAGAGAGGCGTCTGATGTCTGATAAAATAGAAGAGTATGGACAGCTCAACCGCCGAGTCTACCCTTCTCTTTATTATGACAGCACGGATACCGTGTACGTCAACTTTGTAATGAAGCTTGAATATGAGAAGATGACAAAGACGGAATTTTTTCGAGCTGTTGTTGATGGCTTCATTGGCGACGACAAGGACATGACTGCATTCATCGAGAATCACAAGGAGAGAAAAGAAATTGACTCCAAGAGATCTCGCAGGATGATAAAGAAAGAACGAGACAAGGCTGCAGAGGTTGATAAAAGGTTTGGCTTGACACCAGAGGATATCGAAAATATCTTCGACTTGATTGGAGGGGAAGATGTCTGATATTCTAAGCACCATTTTCACAGACGCCCCCTCTGTTGAGAGGGCATGCACTACTGCTTGCAAGAAAAATGATGTCTCATGTCCCAACAAGGAGTGTAGATATTGGATTGATTACGAGGATGATTTAAACTGCTCATTCATATCCATCGATAAGAATGAATCAGGCTTGACACTACGAGAAGTGGGAGAACGCTTACGTATCAGCTTTGTTCGTGTTTGTCAAATAGAGAAGGCAGCAGTACAAAAGCTGAGAAAGAAGATACAAAAACCCGTTTCTGGCAAATAAATGGGGTTTTTGCAAATAACAATACTAATTATATGAGTTATTCTGCACTTTGCAGAGTATATCTTGAAAAATCGATTTTAAACTACATCAAGAGGAGATAGTACTATGAGTAAGAAACTTTTAAACGAATCAACAGTTCGTCGTTTCATGGGATTAGCTAACCTCGCTCCACTTTCGGAATCCTTCCTGGATAACCAAGTGGACGAGGAAGACGAGATTACCGAAAACGAAGAAGTAGTTGAAGAAGGCGGCGCGGCCGCACGAGTTGGCAACGAAGGACATGACGTGGGTAAGGGTCGCATGACTGCTGACCGCATCCATGAAGACGAAGAAGAAGTCAAAGCTGAAGGCTTGATTGGCATCCAAGAAGACGAGCTCGAAGACGAAGAAGAAGCAGCTGCAGAAATGGGCGGCGAAGTCGCAATGGACGCAGAGGTTGACATGGGCGCAGAAGAACCAGAAGCTGAACTTGGCGCAGAAGAACCAGAAGCTGAACTCGGCGCCGAAGAAGGTGGCGAAGACTTGGCTGCAAAGGCTCAAAGCATCTTGACTGACTTAGCTGACTTGCTGACTCAAGCTGGCATCGAAACAACTGTTACTTCTGACGAAGAAGAAGTAGCTGCTGATGACGACATGGCAGCTGCTGACGACATGGCAGACGCAGGCACCAACATGATGGACGCTGAAGACGACATGGAAGACGCAGAAGAAGATTTGATGCAAGAGACGAACGCCGAAGCAAATATCAATAACGAAGATAAGAAATCTTCAGTTGACGCTTTAGTTGCTGAAATTACTTCTAAAGTAATCAACCGCTTAAACAAGTAATCTTGTTTTTAATACTTTACAAAAGCACTGTAATGTTATATAATGTAACAAAGCAGTGCTTTTTTGTATGGAGTAGAAAATGACAATAGTATATATAATTGCAGCATTTATTGCAGGGATTGTTTCCCACAAGGTGTACAGTGCCGTCGGAATTATTTTTGGCTTGAAGAGCCAACTTTTGCAGGTGGTGGAAAACGAGATAATTGAGTTTGCCTTAACGGTTTACAGTCGATTAATCATGTCCCTCGAAACTGGCTACATCACAATGCGAACCTCCGGCGTTTCGGAGGAAGCAATAAAAAGAATTAGAAACGAAGATGAACACGATCTGCGAGAGTGGAAAAAAGAAGTGATGCAGAAATTCGTTGAATCATATCCCAATGCCTATAAAGAAATGCTATTGATAGAAACCTGGGATGACGCCATGAGCCAACTCGCAGCCTACAAGGACTTTCCAGAGGAGGCAGCACAAGATGAAAGTTCTCCTTGAAATAATCCAAGCTATCTTATCACTTTTCGGAAGTAAGAAAAAAGAAAAGATGCTCACTACCAATTCTGACTATGAGTCCTCGTCACGACAGGATGACATCGAACTTACCATCGAGCCTATCGAGGTTGAGTTCGAGCCAGAGCGGAACATTGTATGTAACAACCATGAGATTCGCATCGACTGGGCAGACACTATTTTGTGGACAGAGCCTGGAGCCTTGATGTGCAAGTCAAATCAGTACAAGACAATTTCGGGCAACCGAGCCCAATCAATTGATAAGATTGTCGTGCACTGGGACGGCTGCTTAAATTCAACACAGTGTGCAAAGGTTCTCGAACAGAGAGGACTCTCAGCACACTTCTGCATTGATAACGACGGCACCATCCACCAGCTTATGGACACAAACCATGTTGCGTGGCATGCACGAGGAGTCAATTCAAAGAGTATTGGCATCGAGATTAGCAACGCTGTCTTTAAAGAGCATGCCCATAAATATAATCCCCCACGCCCAATGGCACCCAAGAGCACCCTGCATGGAAAGCCATTCCCAGCGCACCTAGACTTCTACGGGGTTCAAGTTGATGCGCTCAAGGAACTACTAAAAACGCTCTGCGGGTTCTATAATGTACCTTTGGAGTGCCCAAACCAAAATGGCGAACTAATTAGAAACGTAATTAAAACATCTACGTTTAAAGGGGTGATATGCCACTACCACATAACGGAGAATAAAGTTGATCCTGCGTGTCTGGATTTAGCAAAGCTTATCGAGGAGATTAAAGATGAAATATAAAGAGCACCTGAAGGCAGAAGTATTAAAAGCGTTGCTGGAGAACGCGAACGGAGCGTCGATAGGAATGGCAGCTCCACGCGGACCCTCAGCGTCCGCCAACGGACACTACACTCCCGATGCCCAGAAGTTTAAAGGAAAGCTCCCCGACGAAGAAGACAACATCCACGACGATGATCCTAATGCGGAGGAGCTTCTGTTGGGGCAAGAGGATGAAGAGGAATTATCTCTGCAGGAAGCTGCCAAAAAGATGAATATCGAAACCGCGTGGCAAGCTATCCCCTCCCCCGAACTGTCTGAGCTTGGCTGGGCAGATCCTTCTAAGTCCAGTGATGGCAAACTAACAAACAAATCCCGAAACGAGGTTAGTAATTATTTGAGCAGCAGTGCTCTCAAGGCAAACACGCTGGAGGGGCAGCTGAGAAATTTAGAAACACTCCTCAAAGAAGCCGGAAAAAAAGAAATGACGGTATCCGAGATTCTTAGTTTTCTCGTGTTTTATAAAACTTTGACTTTTATTGTCTCTGACTTTAACCCTGCTACTGCAGGCTTTCTCTTTGAGTCTCTGTTGGGAGTCCTTTCCGGCGGCCACCAGATTGCCGCTGCAGGCGCCGGCGGTGGCGACACCATTGCAGACTTTGTTTATAAGCGCGGTGCGAAATCAACTGGAGGCTCCCAATATGTTAGCCTAAAGCTTTTGACAGAGGGCGGCACCGGCATCGGCGGTTCGTTTCGAGATTTGATAAAAGATATGAAAGCCAAGGGCGGCATGCAGTATATTGTGGTTTTAAAGCGCCTCACTGGAGACAAAACCGATGTTGAGGGGAGTTTAATTTTTTATGAATTTGATTTTAGTGCATCGACGTTTCTTGATTTGCTCACTGATGGCGGCAAAAAAGTCCCCGCATCGTTGATTCTTGTTGCACCAGAAGCTCGCCAATTTGTAGACGGCGATGACGAGGAGCATGAGCCTATTATGTCGAAGTCGAAATGGAACGAGTGGATAGCTAACGAAGCCACCGTCGGTGCATTCATAGCGACTCTGCACTCTGCACAGTCAGAGGATGGCAAGTGGGATTTTTCCAAAGCCAGCGACTCACTGGGCGCAGGCATACACAGGATGGCACCAAGAGGCAAAACGGGTGATTTGGCTGCAGCAATGGCGAAAGACGCAAGCAGGGTGAATCCCAGTCGTTTTGGAAACATCCTCCAAGGCGCCTTTTTAAGCCATGACGACAGTGACAACCCACCCAAAGCCGCCCAAGCCATCCCACATACCTATACATATTTGAGAAATGCCTGGGCAGCCCAAAACGCAGGATCCCACTCAGAAGAAGCCCTAAAGCGCGATCGCGTTGAGCAGCTGGGTAACGAGCTAAAAAGAAAATCAAGAACTGCAGCCAAAAAAGACACTTATTCCCCCCCGAAGAAGAGTGGGCACAACTGGATGACACTGGAGCAGTCACTTGAGGAGCTCTCCAGTCTTTCCGACGATGAGCTCTGGGATGTTTTACAGAGATATTCACGAGGGTACTTGACAGAGGGTCAGTTCGAAATCACACAAAAAGAAATGAAGACACAAACAGGGGATCCTTTTGCTACACTAACAGTTGGGCGCTCGGTTATTGCCGATGTGATGGGCAAGATGGTGAATGATGTTAATCAAAAGATGTTTGACATATATTCTCAACTGAACATGCTTAAGGACAATTTGCGTGAGTTTTTTATGAAAGATTTAGATGCAGAACAAGGCACACAGGCAAAGAAATCGGCAAACAAGGTGGCTTACACCACAGGCACTTTGGTACAGACAGCCAGTAAAAAGAAATAAACACTTTACAAATCCCAATAATTGGTTATAATATATATATACCTTAATTTCAGTGGGAGTTTTAATGAAGAAATACAATAACGGCAATGAGTTGAGTGAGAAGATTCTCGCTGGAGTCAACAAACTCGCAGACAATGTGGCATCCACAATGGGCCCCGGCGGAAGAAATGTTATCCTCCACCAGCAGGGCTCCAACCCCATCATCACAAAAGATGGAGTAACGGTTGCAAAGTTTGTGGAGTTCGAGGATCCTTTCGAGAACGCTGCAGCACAGATTATCAAACAAGCATCCGAACAGACAAACTCTATTGCTGGCGATGGCACCACCACTGCAACGGTGCTTGCTCGTGCTATCCTTACAACAGCCCAGAAATATCTCAGGGCAGGTTCGAACCCTGTCGAGCTCAAGCGCGGCATCGACGCAGCTGTTGAGGTTGTTGTCGATTCTGTCACTGAGCAAGCCAAGCCAATCTCAAGCGAAGAGGACATTGCAAACATTGCAACCATCTCCGCCAACGGTGACACCACCATCGGCTCCTTGGTTGCCAAGGCAGTTGACTTGGTTGGCAAAGATGGGGCAATCACAATTCAAGAAGCTCGCTCTCACGAAACATCACTAGATGTTGTTGAGGGCTTCCGCTTCGACAGTGGCATCTGTGCATCAGCTTTCGTCACCGATGAGCGTCGAGGACTTGCCAAGCATGAAGATGCTTTCATCCTAGTCACCGACTCCTCCGTTGAATCCGTCGAGGAAATTTTCCCAATCTTGGAGGTTGCTGCTCGTGAGCAACGCCCCCTTATTATCATTGCAGACAACATAGAAGGACAAGCCCTTGCAGCCCTCATCATGAACGCCATGCGCGGAACCATGAAGGTTGCAGCGATTAAAGCTCCACGCTACGGAGAAGAAAGACGTAGCATTCTCAGTGACTTGGCTGTTTCTGTGGGTGCCACATTTATTTCGAGACAGTCAGGCATGCGTCTGCAAGAAGCAACACTTGAACATTTGGGCAGGGCAAAAACAGTGGAGTCCACCAAGTATAATACTACCATCGTTGGCGGCAATGCAAACCAGAGCCAAGTTGACGAACGCATGTCCACATTGAAAGCGGAGATGTCATCTATTGATGATTTGCGGGAGTGTGAAAAGATACAAGAAAGAATCACACGACTTTCAAGCGGCATCGCCATCATCAATGTCGGAGGAGCCACAGAAGTTGAGATGATTGAAAAGAAGCACCGCATCGAAGATGCCCTCTCAGCAGTTGACTCTGCACAGACGCAGGGGATTGTTGCAGGTGGTGGCACAGCACTGGTGAATGCATCACCATCACTGAAGTCACTAAAGTTATTCAGTGAAGATCAGAGACTCGGTGTTGATATTGTCAGACGAGCAATCGAAGAGCCTCTTCGACAAATGGTAAAGAACTCAGGCGCATCGCCCGATGTAGTTTTGGAAAAAGTGAAGGCATCCAAATCGAACTCTCGCGGCTACAACGTAGCAACGGGAAAGTATGAAGACTTGTTTAAAACTGGCGTACTGGATCCAGCCAAGGTTACAAAAACTGCCCTTCGAAACGCAGCATCGGCATCGTCTACTTTATTAACTGCAGACTTTGCGATTGTTGAGAATTAACATCCAATTAAATACTACTTATTCGCAGGAATGAGGAGAAAATTTTATGGAAGAAAACCAATACAGATTATTAGCTACTGAAGTTAAAGCATCTCTTGACATGCTTGCTTTAAAGATGGATGACATCAAAGAAAAGCAAGAAGAGGTTGCAGCGGTTGTCAACAGGGTGGAGAAATCCCTGTATGAGCCCGACGCCGGATTGTATGCCCGTGTCCGAGACTTGGAACAGTGGAAGAAGAATCAATCAAAAATGATGGCGATGGTGGGAACAGCCACACTGAGTATGGTGATATATTTCCTCAAGTCTGCCGTTGAGTATATAATACAATAGGAGTTAGAATGAGTGATAGTGAAGACAAAAACCCACCATCGAGGGTTTCCATAACATACAGTGTTGACTTCGGCGAGGTACCAGAACGAGTTCAGATTCTTATGAATGAACTAGCAAGCTCCTTCGGCGGAATCGCCAAGTTGAGTAGGGAATCTGGTGTGGAGGTGACGACGGATCCCTTATCCGGCACCCGCAAGATAGCCGAATTGAAAACTCTTATTGAAAAGATGGCAGTTCGAGCAGGGGATTGTGTGGATATAATGGTGGGATACATCAAAATCTTGCAAGAATACGCTGCAGCAACAGCAGAAGAAGAAGCCCCAAAACCAGCTGCCAAGAAAAAAACAACCAAGAAAAAAACAACCAAGAAGAAGCCCACTAAAAAGAAAGAAGAATAAATGTCGCTTAAATGTCACTTGAGGGAAATACCGAAAAATTCCATGAGTAGTGCTCCCGACTCTCCTTTGCGTTGTGGCAGGTACTTGAAGTCCATGTTCGGTGTCGAAGGCTTTGGCCACACCAGGTGGATCGTTGGCTGCTACATAGACGTTGATTATTCTAAATATATTAAGGACTTGGGAGAGCAGGCACTCATTGAAGCGTGTGTTTCCTACCTCAACACACCACCAGAGAGAAAAAGGTTCCAACGCACCCCGCGCAAAGCATTATATGGAAAGCTGGAGCTCCACGCCTATAGGTTGAGAGAAAGTAATGGTAAGCGTTTTATAGAACTTGAGCTAATTACCGACGAGCAGAAGAATAAAAACTTCTGGGGCGAGGGAATTAAATTTGATCAAGGAAGAAAAAAACGCTCTTCAAAAGATAGAAGCATTTCTTGCAGACAATAACATTCGCATCACCTACGCAGAAGATGATGATAACTACATAGATTTTATTGATGAGCACATTGTTGTAAGCCGCCACCAACCTCCCAGAGATGTCATCTACACCATTCTTCATGAGATAGGGCATTATTTTTCTGAGTTCCACCCAACAGAAGAGACAAAAACAACTCGCGTGATAGAAGAGGTTTTAGCGTGGGACACAGGGAAGGATGTTGCTTACAGTCTAAAAATAGACATCGACGATGAAGCTTGGAATAAAATAATGATTGCCAGCGTTTCTAAATATATTAACTGTTAGTGTTCTCCGCGCCTAATTATTTGTAAGGCATGGAAAATAAACTATATATTAAAGTTAAGTGTTCTATATGCAGGGGTGAGAAGCCTTTTTCATGTCCCTATTGCGATGCGATAGGAGAAAGTTATATCGAGGCTTCCCACAAAACCATCGTGCGCGTGGCAAAAGCAATTCTTCCAGAGGATGAGTTGTGTAGATTATCGAGGGAAGAAGATGTTTGATGATGATTTTGAATCTGATGCACTCCTGGAGGAAGCATACAAAACCTACAGCCGGATACTGTCTGAGGCGATCAGGGATGGACAAATCGATGATCCTTTTAAAATGGTAGGATTATTTCTTGGGCTAAACATAGCAGAAAATATCATGTATCAGAAGCTCTTGGACAGCGGCTGCACCATTGAAAGTATTGAAAAGTCTAAGAAAAAGGTAGAACGTATCAGCCAAGACATCATTGCTAAGGTGCGCGGGAAGTTCGTCCAAACCGTCGACGAAGAAGAAGTATAAAGAATTACTTGTAAAATCTTTCAAACTGTGTTATAATTACTTATATGGCACAGAAACGTTTTTTATTGATTATTGCCACTGTATTAGCTGTTTTGCCTTCGTGCAACGGCTGCAACGAAGAGCTGGTTAAGGTTTGCCCCCCGCCAGTTGATTGCATTGTAGGCACCGACGATATTGTCGAAACAAACACCAACATCACCAAACTCCATACGGAGGTGGGCGAGTGTAGTCTAGGACGCACTGAGTGTGATGAAGATATGAACCTCATCTGCGTAGGTTATGTTCAGCCAGCACTTGAGGAGTGCAACACCAAAGACGACGATTGTGACGGACTCATCGATAACGGCATCTCTTGGGACACCGACGGCGACGGGTTCAACTCCATGACATCCTGCCTCAACCCCTCGGATTGCGACGATGAAAACCCTTATGTCAATCCTGAATACAACGAGATATGCGATGGCGTCGATAATAACTGCGACACCATCGTTGACGACATAGCGCCCGTTGATTGTTGGACAGGCTCCAACGATGCCATCCTAGATGGCACCACACCTTGCCAGACAGGAGTGATGGAATGTGCCGAAGGTACATGGACTAGCTGCCAAGATCAGGTATTGGATGAGCTTGAACATTGTGATGGCATTGATAACAATTGCAATGGCTACATCGATGACGAACCCGTTGAGTTATCTACAATCATCCAGAGAATGTGCGGATACAATGCTGTGGGCATCTGCGCCTACGGCACCAAGTATTGCGTTGAGGGAGACATCAAATGTTTTGATGCAGTGATGCCAGAGAACGAAATCTGCAACAACATCGATGACGATTGCGACGGCTCAAGAGACGAAAATTTATATCAACCATGCGAGAGCATCTGCGGCACCGGCATGGAAGTCTGCCACTCAGGAAATTGGGAAAACTGCACAGCACCACTCCCTCAAGTTGAGTTGTGTGACAACATCGATAACGACTGTGATGGAGAGATAGACGAAGGATGCCTATGCATAAAAGACGATGTTCAGGTATGCCGCGAAGACATTTACGACGCCGATGGCAACCTCATGAACTGCGGCTTCGGCATGCAAGTTTGTGATGAGTGGGGAATCTGGGGTATGTGCATTTATCAAGGCATCGAGCCGGAAATCTGTGACAACTGGGACAACGACTGTGATGGCACCATCGATGGCATCGTCGCAATGTGCGGCAACAATCCGAACCTCCACGGAATCGGTGAGTGTCAGATGGGCACTTCCACTTGTGAAGTGGGCGAATGGGGTACTTGCGAGGGCGAGATATCACCATCAGAAGAAATCTGCGACGGTTTAGACAACGATTGCGATGGCGACATTGATGAGGAACTTAACGCACACGATAAGGTGGATATGATATTTATCATTGATACATCTGGCTCAATGTGTCCCTACATTGCAGCACTCCACGAGGGCATCGCCGCCTATGTTGCTGACTTCGACGAGACAGAACACCGCTTTGGATTGATTGTGCATCCAAGCAGATGGCACTCCAACATATATGGTAATGCTGTCAATATGACAGCTAGTGGATTGGTGGACGCAGCAGGACTTTCCAGCTTGCTCTCTGCACTAGGTTGTGATGGAGGAGGCTGGGAGCGAACCACCGATGTGGTGATGGCAGCAATAGACTCTTCCAACCCGCTGGGTATTGACTGGCGAGGCGATGCGTATCCCTACGTTATAAGTATCAGCGACGAAGGCCCGCAGACATCTTATGGACAGCAACCCTCGGATGTTGGCATACTGGCGGCAAGCTGCCAGATTGCTGGTTGCCAACCCGGAGATGAAGTTGAAATTTATTTTATAGATCAGTTGAGTTCTCTCACTTCTTGGATGGATGCAGCATTCTTTGATCCCGACAGGACAATAGATATTCACCCACCATCGGGAAGTAGATATACGGAGATACTCAAAGACATATTCCAAGATGTTTGCTTTTAGTTCTCAAACAATTCAAGACGTTATCACCCACCCTCCTCTACTTACCTATATGAAAGAGAGGGAAATTCAGGTTGGAGACTTAGTGTGCTTCGATGGCGATGAAGATGGCATGCTGCTTGGCGTTGGCCTTGTGGTGAACTTGCGCGGAGACCTTGACGACTTGGGTGTGCTTGACGAAGCAATTAAAGATTTTTATGACGATGGAGCAGAATACTGGAGAGTTTCTGACATTCTACCAGCCGCGCCTATGGTACTTGTTTTGTGGAGCCGCTCACAAACTGCCGCCGACGACAACTTTAACCTTTACAATATTGATAAAATAGGTTATTCTTTTATGTGGGTGTATCCCACGGAAGTAAAAGTGATCTCTAAAGAAGGAGCGTAAAGTGGAAGAAGAAAAGACACCGCTTATTGAGAGAGGAAAGATGAACATGCTTCAGTTCATGGCATTGGCTGCCATGTTGCTGACGCTGTTCACTGGAAACAATAGTGCATTCGCAATCGCCACCGCAATGATGTGTGTCCTCAAGCTTATAGCAATGGTGGTTTACGAAGACAGCAAGGAAGCTATTTTCGCAACCATCTATGCAGGTTTTGCCATCCTGTTCTTTTTTGATTTGTAGAGTAGTTATAAATGTCATGAGAAGTATAGCAAGAATCATTTTTTTATTGTCCCTGCCCGTCGCCCTACCAGCAAGTAGTACAGAGGTTGGCTCTTTGTGGGAGCCAGAAGGATTGTTTCACAAACCTATAACAAATAAAACATGCTCATCTGTACCAGCAGACAAACTCAACCGCGTACCAGGATACAAATTTACTTATCAGCAGACGGATGACTGTGATTATTTTTATCCCTCTCACACCTCTTTGGCATTGCATGTCTTTTATGTTGAGTGGGTAAGCAAATTTGGAGACAACAATGGAATTCTCTTAACAGCCATCAACGAACTTATTATCGAATATGGCACGTACCAGAGGCTCGTGGCTCGCATCTATGGGATGAATGGTGACTTCCGCCCCGGCCAGACTGTGGTAAACGGACTGACTGGCAATAGGGGGAAATACATCTTTGTGTGGATTGGTAAAGGAAGTCATCCCAAATTACACAAAACATCTTTTGTGCACGAGCTGGTTCATGTTGCTATCTATGCAGCTAATTTTGGAGAGCATGGTGATCCTGATCATCTTGGCGACAAATATAAAGGATGGACACACATGCACACCAAATTTATCCACGATACCAACGAAGTCCTAAAGAGTGTGGATTTATAACTAAGGAGAAGAGAAAATGCAGAAAAACATTGTTTCGGCAGTAAACCGAGCACTGGGCACCCAAGCCCCGAAGAAGCCCACAAAAGCACCTGTAAAGAAGCCGGATAATACAGAACTTGAGAAACTTAGGGAAGAGGTTGAAAGACTCACCAGCATGGTTGAAGACTTGCAAGCCTCTGTAGCGGCAGCGCAGGAGAAAAACTTACAGCTTCAGAAGAAAATTGATTCCGTGGCTGTCAAGGATACCCCGATGAAGAAAACCACCAAAGCTAAAAGAAATAAGTCAGGAAGGAAAAAATGAGCATCAGAAAGAGACTACACGATACGGCAAAAGATTCCCAACGAAAACTCAAAGAACTGGAGGGCCAGACACTTGGCACCGCTACAAATTGGGAGGATGTCGTGACAGAGTATTGCACAACTGTGGAGGAGAAGGCAGCAGCAGGCGAAGAGAAAATCTTTTTTGATATGAAGGAATTCAATCAAGCAACCATAACCAGAGTCTCAATGGCAATGAAAGAAAGACTTGGAGATGTTTTAATCATGGTATCACCTCGTGGCATCGAGGCGAACTGGGAAATGTACGATTAATTATGATACCCTCGTTGCAGAAGGGCGACTTGGTTCGCGGTAAGAAGCCCTGGAACAAAGATACGATCCTTGGTGTTGTGGTAGAGCACAACGCAGCCGAAGAAGACACCTCCCAGCCGGGAGATACTTTTAAAATATTCTGGCTTAATGAGCCAGCCGCCACAAACCCATTCACCTTAAAGAAGGTTTTTTCAACATGGGAGGTTATGGATTCACTCATAAAGGTTGACGATGGAAATTAAAGAAGATATAGTTCAGCGAGTTAATATAGAGAGGATAGCTCACGAAGATGGGGAATGGAGAGATGCCCCCAACGAGGACAGGCTTATTTGGCAGACAGCTATCTTTGAGTCTGTCTTCAATTATATCAAAATGGCAGTCGACGATTCTCGTTTGCAGGGGCAGATGGAGATAAGCCCCGAAAAGATAATCAATGCCATGATGCGCCGAACCGAGATTGAAATTGTGGATGCACTCATAAAGTCTTATAATTCAAAGGTTTATGAGAACGACGATGATTGAGCTTGACAGAACTTGGGAGTCATGATATAATGATCCCGCACCCAAACACAGGAGATTTTATGAGCCAAACGCGACTCGATAAGCTGATTCAACAAAAGGAAGAGGAAAAGGACACCAAAGATTTGCCTTTTCTTCAGTCGCTACGCTCGAACCTGCAGAAGTGGGGAAACCTCACCGAGAAACAAACCAAGGCGTTGGACAAGATAGAGTATCTAGCTTCCCCCGAAGGGCGAGAGGCTGTAGCCACATGGCAGAAAGAATATACGGAAGGCTTTCGGGACAAAGCGATTGTGTGTGCCAAATACTATCTGGCAAACCCACCCTACTTCAACGATCTGGCAACGAACGTGGTTTCCAATCCCGCCTTTGTCCCCACCAAGCCTCAGTACATGGCGATGTGCGACAATAAATATACCAAAAAAGTGCTCATCGAGCATCAGCGAACACCCCATTATGATAATGGAGATATTGTTCAGATAAGAAAAGCAAAGTCGATGCCTTACCACCTTTATGAATTCCGTGGGAAACCCTGCGTGGTTATCGACAACAACACAGGCACCATTGTAACACACGCCACAGGTGCAAAGGTTTATAAGATTTTACCCTTCGGGCATCCTCAGATGCTTGAATGTCAAGAAAGATACTTAAAGGGGTTCAAAGCCCCATCAGCATAGAAAGGAGAAACGAGTATGAATAGCGAAACGATGAAAGCATTGCGAGAGTCTGCAATGGTAACTTTGGCCAAAGGCGCCGACATTGCATTTAAAACTGCAGTTGTTGTGTTGACTCTTAAATTTATGGGTATTTTGCAATAGAAACTCTACTTAGAGTAGAGCCATGAGGTCAAAGAATGAGCGAAAAATTGCAAACTACACGTCCAGTTGAGCTTCCCACAAACTGGGAAGATGCCACAGAAGAATTAAAAGAGACTATCAGCTTGACTGCCATATCACAGAACGAAGATGGCAGCGTAAATTTAGAATTTGATATGTCTGATGGTTTTAAAGAGGCATTTAAGGATTATTACGGACTCCAACGCTGGAGTCCGAAGAAGTTTAATGAGTGGGTTGACGAAAACCTAGTTGAATTTTTAAAGATCGAGAGCGAGTAGTGAAAGACAAATTCAGTCCATGCCAAGGATTTGATTTTGTGCGACACCCGAATTCAGGCTTTCGATCATTATTGGTATATAGAGAGGATTTCTTAATGCCCAATCCAGACAGAGAGCGTGAGCTATTTAGTGAGATGATAAGCCATCACATGAAATCATTCACCGAAGAAGCCGAATCAACCAGAGACTTTCACCACGAAATGTATGAGGTGACTAAGCACGTTTTGTGGGAACTTCAGGAAGAACAGAGAAAAAATGATAAAGACACTTGAGTATGGTGCCTTTACTATTCTGCTTGCCTTTACCAGCGTACAAGAACAAATGATTGAAAAGGTGACTCCCATTATTATCGAGGAGTCACAAGCCAATGGCTTAGAGCCAGAACTGGTTGCAGCAGTCATTCAGGTGGAGAGTAGTTGGTATCCCAAAGCAGAGAGTGAAGCTGGAGCCTGTGGTTTGATGCAGGTTATCCCTAAGTGGAACCCTAAGCCAGATGGCTCTCTCTACACTTGTGATGAGCTAAAGGATCCAGCCACCAACATCAAGGCAGGGACTGCAGCCTTGGCTCGGTGGATGAAGAGGGCATCTGGTGATAGATACCGTGCCCTGTGTGCCTACAACGCTGGCAACCGCTGTTTTAAGAAGATGCGGATGAATTACGTCAAGCGCGTTATGAATGTTTACCATACCATAACGAGGAAATAATGAAACACACTATTTTAGATATTATAATATGGATAGTCTCAGCACTGTTTGTAACGGGAATGTTTTTGCTTTCCCTCTCGACTTATGTTGGAACTCCACAATGATTGTATGTATTTGCAACGGACTGAATGACGCAGATGTAAAGAAGATTTGTGATTCCTGCAGAACGAAGGAAGAGTTTGAAGACTGCGTTCAGAAAAAGATGTGTGAACGCAGCTGCCACACCTGCTACACAGAACTGGTTCACAGTTTTGAGAAAAGTTCCAATGAGGAATAATTACTTTACAGGATGCCACCTTTGTGGTATAATGACATTATGGAAGAAGAAAATAAGATACAGAGCCTTGAAGCAAAGGTTCGGGAATTGCGAGAACAGATAGAAGTGCTGAGTGCTAAGTTGGCACACGAGAAGGAACTACTGGACGAATGTTACGCCCTTATTTACTACAAGGGCGCGTGGCTTAGTCTTTCTGATGAGAATATCAAAGGACTTCGCAAGCACCGAGAAGGTAAAAAACGTGCTACGGGTAAAAAGGGAAAGATAGAGGCAGAGCGCCTCTGGGGAGTCTAATATGAATATGCAAGATGTTTTTGATACCCTCACAAGCCTCATGGTTGTGACGGTAATAAATTTCGTAGTGGTAGCAGGTGCAACGATTGGCATCCTATACACTATCGACAAGATTAAAGAAAAGAAAGAGAAAAAAGAGGAAGAGTCAAATGAATAAATTATTAGGACTGATGTTCGCTGCACTCATGTTGCTACCCGCCACTGCTGACGCGGCAAAGAATTCACTTGGCTTCGCAGCCGGTTCTACATATGGTGTGGGACTGTCTTACGCTATTGATCTCGACAGTGGGCATGGGTTCCAACTAACTGGACTCCCCTATTGGGGCGATGACGGTGGCTTGATTGCCGCTGGCGCAAATTACCGCTACACCTTTCACCAGAATGGCAGAGTAGGAATCTACGGCAGCTTTGGCATCGCTGGTATGATGTCCAAGGACACCAATCAGGACTGTGATTGGAACGAAACCACACAGATAGACAACTGCACCGACGTGGTTGAAGAGAGTTTTAACTTAGCTGCAGGCCCAGGCGTTGGACTCCAAGCATTCTTTTGGGACAACATGGTGGTTCGCTTCGAGCTCCCGCTGACTATGCGTTATGGCACCGATGGCTTCGGCATTACCCCTATCCCCAACCTTGCACTCATGTATCGCTGGGGCGATTAGCCAAACTTTGCTGGCGTGGCTCAACGGTAGAGCTCCTGTTTTGTAATCAGGGGGTTGGGGGTTCGATTCCCTCCGCCAGCTCCATTAGTATATCCAAAGAAAGGCAAACCCATGAAATATAACAAGCTCGTAAGAGATCGTATCCCGTACATCCTCGATGCAAAGGGGAAAGAATACTCCGTCCGTCAATGCACCGAGTGTGAGAAGTTAGAATACCTAAAGCGCAAACTCGTTGAGGAAGTAGATGAGTTTCTTGAAGAGCCATCCGTGGAAGAACTGGCAGACATTCAGGAAGTTCTTCTCTCCCTTTCCAGTCGCCTCGGATTTACCAGACAAGACTTGGAGCAGGTGCGCGAGACAAAGAATGCAACTCGCGGTGCCTTTAATGACAACTGGATTTTAGAAGAGGTTCTTTAATGAAGTGGTTCTTTTTAATGTTGCTGGTGACAGCCTCGTGTGGCACCCATCCATCCGTCGCAAATGATGACGATCCCGGATACTGCTCGGAGAAATACCCATTTGAAGAAACCCCTGACGTATGCGAGTCAAGCTCTTATGGTGACTGCTGCAGTTGGGAAATAGAAGTCGATGGTGAAACATGCCGTTACGATTACTGCTCGTACTACGGCGAAGCTGAGTGCGACTGGGAGTTGCAGTACACATCTTGCGGAGGAACAGAATGACAAAGAGGGAAGTATCCAAGGAATTCAGAGATTTGTGTGAGAAATACAACTTGCGCTACAAACCCAACGAGGCAGGTGAGCCTACCTCTCCAACCAGAAAGCGAGTCAACCCGCACGATCATCTTTACTATTTGAGCCCCGAACTTGTGGGTGTTGCCGTTTCGAGGGAAACCAAAAAGAAATACACTTTCCTAAAGAACAAGCTGATTAAGATGGGCTGTAAGGCTCTTCAAGAAGGAGAGACAGAAGGAAACTTCTCAGTCTCGAAAAAGAAATTGCTAGAGGTTGCAAAACTTCTTTCATGCGTAAAGAAAAACAGAACTTTCTCTCAAGAGGAGAGAGAGGCTATCCGCCGGAGACTAATAGGATGAAAAACATGAGTGCAAGTGATAGGTTTAATGATGATTTTGCTACGATAGATGGGTTTATGTCCTTCTTTAAATACAAGACTGTTGCCCAGCTTGCCGAAGAGTCAGGCATGGACACCAAGATAGTCTCGAAAGTCATCAAGAAGATGATTAAAAATGGTGATGCCATTAAACGTGGCAGAGCCTATAAATACCCCAACGGGAGATAAGATGAGAAAAGTTGCCCTTGGCACCAAGATACAGGTGCCCACTCAACTAGGGATGGATTACGGCATAATAATCGAGCACCACCCTTCACGATATTCCAAAGATGTTTACATGGTAAAGTGGAATGATGGTAGCCAGACGCTCTTCCATCTAAAGAAGGTGAACCTAATCCAAAATGACAGGCAAACAACCAAAAAGAAAACTACTTAGGGTTGTAAGTGATGTGGTTGTAGCTACAGCCCTGATTTTATTGATAAAAGGAGAGAAATTGGCGCAAGTGCTTAAAAACAAAGGAGAAAGCTTTTTTGCGGATAAAGATACTTGACAATATCTAATAGGTAGTGTATAATGGGGATACGTTTTGACTTATCAACCTGTATTTAAAGGACTTTTAGAGATCCTTTTTCGGAGAACGCATGGCAATCGACTTTAAAACTTTCAACAAAACCGCCCCACTAATTTTAGACTCCAAATTCCCCGTTCTTTTGCGTGGACGACATGGCATCGGAAAGTCGCAAGTCGTCTATCAGGTTGCAAAACAGCTTCGCATGCCCGTGGTGGAACGCCGAGCCTCTCAGATGACTGAGGGTGATTTGCTTGGTGTACCATCCCCAGATGGCATGACTATTAACGGAGAACAAGCATCTAAATTCCGTCCTTTTGACTGGCTCGTACAAGCATGTACTGAGCCAGTTGTGCTTTTCTTTGATGAAATTGATCGCGCAACTATTGAAGTGCGCCAAGGCATCTTTGAATTAACTGACTCCCGCAAACTTGCAGGTTGGCATCTCCATGAAGATACCGTCATTGTCGCTGCCATCAATGGTGGCGAACATGGCTCTCAGTATCAGGTTGGTGAGATGGATCCTGCAGAACTTGACAGATGGGCAACCTTTGATGTTGAGCCATCTGTTGAAGATTGGTTGGATTGGGCAAAGGATAATATGGATGAACTCATTTGGGATTTCATCAATCAGAACAGAAAGCACCTTGAACACTTGGATGATTTTGAACCAAACAAGGTATACCCGTCCCGCCGATCATGGGATAGGCTTAATCAAACCATGAACGAAGCTGGCTTTTTTGCCAAGCCAAACGCATCGGCAGTCTTTAACTTGACTGCAGTGTTCGTTGGCTTTGAAGCAGCCGTTTCCTTTTCTGACTTCATCAAAAACTATCGCAAGATTGTGACGGTTGAGGATATTCTTACCAATGGAAAGATGGAGCTTGTCAAAGATTTTGGCATTAACGATCATAGCGCACTGGTTGAGAAGATGGAAGCTGATGGCTCTTTCAACAACAAGTTGAAGAAGAAGCAACTCAAAAATCTTGCTGTTTACTTCAAAGAGTTGCCATCCGAAGTGGCAATGAAGTTGTGGTATTCTCTTACTGCATCTGGCGGAGACATCCAGAACACCATCAATCTACATCCACTTATTAAAGAGGACTTGGTGGCAATGCTCACAAACATTGAAGAGACTGTTGACGATTCAGACACACCTGCCGAAGATTAGGAGTTGCCCATGTCTAAAAAAGACTTTGACTTAAATCGACACACTGCTCGACTGCTCATGGACGAACCTTTCTTTGCGGCATTAAGCCGAAGAGTAGATAAGGTTGAGTGCAAGGAGTTGCCCACTGCAGGGATGAGGCTGAATGATGATGGTTTCTTTACCATGCTTTACAATCCAGATTACTTCTCAGGATTAACTGATGATGAAATGTCTGATGTGTTGAAGCATGAGTTTTACCATATCATATTCGAGCATGTCACTGGACGCTTGCCGGGTGAAAAGGTAACGAAGCTGTGGAACTTTGCCACTGACTTGGCTATCAACAGTCACTTGAGACACCTCCCAGAAGGCGCCTTGGTACCCGGCGAAGCAGAATTTGAAGACATGCCAAGAGGTTTGTCTGCCGAGCAATACCATGCGTTGCTGCAAGAGCAAATGCAGCAAGAGGCAACTGGTGGTGAAGAAGGCTCAGAAGGCTCAGAAGGCTCCAGCCTCAACGACATTCAGGAGTTCGACAACCATGATGGTTGGGGCGACTCCGTAGGTGCAGCACCACAGATAGCCAAGGAGCGTCTAAAGAATATGGTGAGGGATGCAGCAAGAGAGGCATCTTCATCTGGAGGCTGGGGTTCAGTACCAGAAGCAATCAAGAAAGATATTCTTTCACGAATTGATGGAACACTTGATTGGAAGAAGATTCTTCGCTACTTCATTAAGACATCTCAGAAGGCTCAGAAATCCTCTACAGTCAAGCGCATCAACAGACGCTACCCATACCTACACCCCGGACGCAAAACCAGCAGACAGGCGCGTGTGGCTATCAGTATTGATCAGAGCGGTAGTGTGGATGATGGTATGCTTGCAGCGTTCTTTGCGGAGCTAAACAAGTTATCAGAGATTGCATCCTTTACTGTAATCCCGTTTGATACTGGAGTGAGTGAGAAGGATGTGTTTGTATGGAACAAAGGAAAGCGCCTTGAGCATAAGCGAGTTCTTTCTGGTGGCACCTGCTTTGACGCTCCCACCGCGTATGTTAATGAGCGTTCATTTGATGGGCACATTATCTTGACGGATATGTATGCTCCCAAGCCAAAGGCAAGCAAGTGTCAGCGCATGTGGATGACTACTCCCACCAATGCTAAAAATCCCTATTTCAAAACCCAAGAAAGGATAGTGGCTATCAATTATGATTCAGGGTATTAAAAGTTTTACGTTGGGGTTCCTTGTCGCGGCACTCCTTTTTGTTTTTGCCCCCGCGATAGCATCAGTGGCTCAGGTTGAAAAGCAGCTAAGCAAGTTTGTCGGCTCTTTCAAGTGTCGGACAGTTGATGTGCAGGACATCGATTTGTGGGGTGGCAGAGTCTTGGTAACGGCTCAAGAGCTAGGCATCAGCTTTGTGATGATTGCGAAGGATAGCGCCACCTATGACATCTGCCCTGTAGGTGTAGGTGTGACAACCTTTCAAGCACTAGACAAAAAGAAGTGATCCCTAATTCCCCTTTAAAAACAGCTACTTACCTAAGTACTTGATTTTAAAGGGTTTTTGCTTTTGAGTGCGTGATGCCGATGGATCTAGTGGATCCCCGTAAGTGGCAGCAGTTGGGCTCAAGTCCAGCAAATCAACCTAACTCCAGCAATGTCGTTTTATCCCTAAGTAGCCGGAATTAAAGAGAAGAAACAGTGAAAAAACCCTTGCTATTTTCGCACAGTTTAGTATAATGGTTACATCTTAAAGACACAAAGGAAACAAAATTATGACGCATCCAGCAACCCCATTTATCTATACCCGCAAAGATTATATCCAAAATAACGCCTGTACCCATAAGCAGTATTATGCTCAGTTGGTACGCCCTTCCTTGGTCAAGTTTGTTAAAGACTATTTTGGCATGGAAGCTCTCATAGGATCCAAGAATGACGGACACTTTAACCACATCGCCCTCAAAAAATGGGATAGAATTAATGGCAATATTCACATGCCAAAAGATGCAGACTGGAAAATGGTTGAAGACTTTCCGACAATGGCGGGTTTAGTGTGTGTATTGAAAGCAGCAGCACGAATGGCTGTAGAGCAGGAGCGTCAATAATGAAAGAATTTGTAATTTGGGGTATCCCACCTGGTAAAACAGAAGAAGATTTACTCTACACTAAGGCAAAAACCGAGGCAGAAGCCAAGGTTGTTATTAATAACTTGGTGGGCATCTATGGTGTCACCAAAGCACGAATTCAGGTTCTTGACTTGAACGAATGCCCTTCAAAACTCTTTAACTCAAAGGATATTGTTAATGTTTAAAGCAAAAGCCAGCGCAACCAAGCGCACTAAAAACCGCTTTCGAGAGCATAAGATGATACCTTTCTCAGAAGAGGAAGGGATCATTGCAAAGGCTTTTCATGAATTTTCAGATACCGTTGCTGGCTTTGAGGGGCGACAATGCCGAGCATTTTGCAGCGAAGAACGCAACCCCACGTTGCCCCAATACCCGCGATGGTTCGGCTGGATTCCGGTTGACGAAATTGAAGAAATAGAAGGAGAATAATATGAACCCAAAGACAGAGAACACAAAGACAGGCACCTTTTCAACATGGACAACCACCGACTTGGACGGCACCTACAAAGAGGTTGGCTTGTACCGTACCAACAGCGGCAAAGTGGAGCGCAAAATGTTTGAGACAGTTCGAGCAGCACTAGATTATGGTTTTGCTAATGGTTATCACCATCGCAGTCACATCCGTTACAGCGATTTCCTAGCAGGAAAGGGAGAATAAATGACACACGAAGAATTAGCAGAAAAGTATCATCAAGTGATTAAAGATTTAGCCCGTTATGAATTTGGGTGCGGGTATTACACTCGCCCCACTAACCCCCCACAAGAGGCTCAGGTGAAAGACTTACAACGTAGAATAGCAGAACATTACCCCGATTTGAAATCCGCCAAGCAAGCATTGAAAGAGGCACAGCGACAATCAAGAAACCTTTCATTTTTAGATACATTCAACAATCGTTCTTAGGAGACACTATGATTATCATTCCAACTATTAAATCCCCCCGCATTAACAACCATCTTAAAAACACCTTTGGTGTTGATCGCGAAGAGGCAATCCTCGATGAAGTGTGCGTACCCGCGCCTATCGGTTGCGGCAAGCCTGTTATCAAGTTTCACACTGTGGAATCCGCGAAGGAATTTGAAATCTCAGGACTTTGCCAGTCCTGCCAAGACGAACTTTTTGAAGGAGAATAACATGGAAGAACGATTAAACACAATTTTAAACATTTTTGAACGAGCATTGGTAGAGAATTTCAAAGGAGAGAGATCAGATTACGGACTCAAGAACGATTATATTGACATGAAGTACGAGTTTTTGAAGCTGTTGCTTGAAGCAACACATAGAGAACCAAACAACTTTAGCTTTGATTTGTTTCAAGACAAGGTTAAAACAACGAGCCCCTTGATGCAGGACAGCTATAGGGAATATGAAGTTGACCAAGCTGCAGCCCTCACCACAACCAACAACGATTCGGAGTTATCATGATTGAAATTAGCAACCTTACCACCAAAATTCTAATGGCATCACGCCCTCATTGCCCGAACGTAAGCCTGTTGGCTTTCCTGTCCGAGCTTGGCGAGCTAGGCGACAATGAGCGTGAGCAAGTCTTAGAGACAGCGCGTGTTGCTTATGATGACTATAACCAGCGAACCGAAGAACCACAGTGGGACTTCGGCGCATATCGAGATTAACGGAGAAACAAGAATGACACAACCAACAAAATCAGTTTTATTGGCATACATGCGAAGCAAGCCATTCGCCCTTAGCGTGTTGCAAAACATTGAGCGATATTCACACCACAACTTTTTGTCGATTGCCTCCATGAACGACAAGGTTCGCACCTTGCGAGATTGGGCAGAAGAGATTGAAGAAGAGAAGCGACAGCAGACAACTGCAGTTAGTGTGCGCTTTGCTTATGACTTTGAGGCAGCAGTATTCTTGGCTCTGAAAGCTGCAGGATTTACCGTGTTGTCAAAGGACAAAGCAAACTCCACAGCACGTTGTGACGTGCGTGTGGTGACTAGCGACTATGGCATTGTGCCCTTTGAGATAAAGACAACTCAAGGCGTATCAGGATGGACAGGCGCAACTCATTCAGAAGAGGCTGGCAAGGTTGAGAGCTACATCTTGGTTAAGTACATCCTCGATTACGACAAAGAGATTCCTGTGAACGGTGGTGACTTCACTGGCGTTCTGAAGGAGTGTCACTTCTCTGTTGTTGAGATGGGTGTGTCATGGAATGGTAAGCCAACCACCTCTAATAGCTCAACCACTGGCAAGATTCCAGCGGAAAAAGAAGAAGAGTATAACCAGGGCGTTGTATTCGGTGAAGCTGTTGGCAAGCAGGTTTGGTGCAAGATCCTTTGTGATGACTTAAACGCTTATCGCGCCTCTTCTGGCAAGTTAAGTTTTGCAGGAGTATGGTAATGAAACCTTTAGAAAACTTTAATTCAATTGTTGACAAGATAGTAGCCTACGAAGGCGGAGATATGAACGAAGAAGAGACAGTAGAATTCTTTCAGGAACTACTTGACCGCAGACTTATCAACAGTCTGCAGGGTCATTACCAACGAACTGCAGCACTTTTGCTGGAGCTCGGACACATCGATTTGCGGGAGCAACAATGACGCACGAGTATGAGTGGATAACCGATGAAATGTATGATGCCAAATTGCGAGAGATATGCCATGTGGAGGGGAGTGACTTTTTGGTTACGCACGTTACTGGCGTTTATGAAGCGGTTAGAGAATACTTTAACAATGATGTGATCCAAGAACTGGAGGATGAGCGTCAAGAGCGCATCTACACAACCGATTGGGATGACACGGAAGAAGGAGAACCAGAAGATGACTTATAAGATTATTAGATTTAGCTTTAAAGGTAACAACCGTGTTGTTAAGAGGGGCTTGACCCTTGAGCAAGCACAAGCACACTGCAACGATCCTAACACCTCCGGTGATGGCTGGTTTGACGGATATGAAAGCGAGTAAAATATGAGAGCAGCAGACTTTTTAAACCAAGACATGGTGAATGACATCATGTCAAACATGCACCCTGACAGCAACTCGATTGAGTGTGTCATGCTGCAACAAGTAAACGGTGTCAACTCGTTCAAGACGGGCGACAGAGAGATTAACCCTTTCATTCTTGCAGAGATTACCAATGGTAACAGCTTTTCTCAGTACCGCAAAGGCTCTATCGTACTTGTTCCAAGGAACAACTGTCACTTCTTGCCTAGCAAAGTTGGGCAAACAACTGCATGGTTCCGCTTCTTCATTGCGGAAAAGCATGTCAAGGGCATCGCCCACAACGATGGCAAGTGGAATATCTCAGAAGCCAACAGGTGGGGCTCTTAATGACATTCTTGGAGTGGGAGATATACTATCGCCATGAGCTACAGGAGGCTGTAGAGGCTACTCAGGGGCTCATAGAGACTGCCAATGGGCTGCTCCCACAGAGGGAACTGAACGCTCTCAGGGTGCTTGTGAGCCTCGCAGAGCATGTAGCTGATAGAGGCACCTTAGATGAAAAGACGAACAAATGGAAGGTGGAGTAATGCTTCAAGTTGGAGATTTAGTTAGAGAGATTTCAGTAAGGGCTCTCAAAAAGGACACACCCTATTGCTTGGGCATTGTCTTGTCCGTTGTTGATTATGATATGGATGTTCACAGGAACTCTGCCAAAATCAAATGGCCTGATTGCGCGGATCCTTTGTGGCACCCAACGCGAAGACTGGAGAAGATGAGTGATTAAACCTGGAGACTTGGTTAAGCATCATGATGCAGAATTCAGCCCTGTGCCAACCTACAGAGATGAGATTGGCTTTGTCAAAGCATATGACAAGAGAGGTGACGGTGCACCACTTTTGTCTTTCGTGGAGGTGGTATGGCTACCTTACAGACACCCGCGCTGCAAGACATTCCATGCAACCAGCGCACTAAAGAAGGTGGAGCAATGAAAATTGGAGACTTGGTAAGATACGATCCCAAGATGTTCACGAAACCCACGCTATCTGAGAAGCAAGAACGCCCATTCGGATGGCTCAAGGACGATTACGAGGGAACAGAGCAGACTTGGGTTGGCATAGTCTCGCAGGTGGACAAGGATATGTGGGGGATATGCCCGGGCTCAGTCAAGAAGAGTGGGCTTGGCTATGAGGTTATATGGAACCACGGACTTAGAGAAAAAGTATATGCTTTTGAGATAGAAGAGGTTGAGGAATGAAAAAGAAAGAATTTAAAAACGGAGTTGTTTATCTCGGAGATTGTCAGGAGGTAATGGAAACACTAGACAAGAACTCAGTTGAAGTGTGTGTTACATCACCACCCTACAATCTCTGCAAGAGATATTCTAACTACGAAAACTCAAAGACTAGCAAGTCTATGACGGAAAAGTATGACAAGTGGTATGATGATGACATGCCCGAATGGGAATACCAAGGCTGGCAGCAATCAGTCATTCACTCTCTGATGAGAGTCTGTGCAAGTAGCATCTTTTATAACCACAAGGTTCGCTTCGCTTGGCACAACCGCAACGTCTTTCGTTCTGAGAGCAACCTGCATCATCCGATGCAGTGGTTAGCCAAGTTCCCCATCTGGTGTGAGATTATATGGGACAGATGCGGCATTGGCAACCCTTCAAGGCGCTACCACATTCAGGAGGAGCGAGTCTACCAGATTCAGAAGCCTCGCAAGTGGAGCAATGACTTGGGGCTCACAAACATTTGGAAGATACCACCATCAAGAAACGATGGGCACGTCTGCACTTTCCCTGAGAAGCTGGTTGAGAACTGCATCTTGCCCACCACAGAAGAGGGTGACACGATTATCGATCCCTTCTTGGGCGCTGGCACCACTGCAGTTGTAGCCATCAAACACAACCGTCGCTTCATCGGCATCGAAAAGGATGAAGAATACTTCAACCTTGCATGCAAGAACATTGCGAAGGCAGAAGAAGAGAACACAGAGAAAGTACTTGACACATCCCCAAGGGTGTGATAAAATGTAAACAAGAGAGGGATCATCTTCCCCTGCCTCAACCGGGTGTATGTACGAATTCCTCATACACTTGACGAGCAGCAAGTCGGCAGGGGTAACTGCTCAATCTCTCTCGCTTTTAACAGGAGAAACTATGCAATGGATGACACGGAGAGCAGAACTAGAGCAAAGAGTAACTACACTGGAGATGGTTCTGGTAGCTACCCATAAAGCGTTGGGCAACATAAAAGAGGATGTCCACTTCTATGGTGCTGCCAACGCAGCGGATAGCTTGGACGAACTTCAGGATAAACTGGAAGAGGTGATACAGTGTTTGAATTCTTAATTTTATGTGCCTTATTTTATATTTGTTTATGCCAAACCAAGGAGTATAACCGTGACTAAAATTAATCCCTATGACCTTCCGCCAGAAGAAGAGCGAAACATCAGAATCGTTTTGAAAAACATTAAGTGGGATACCGAACTGCAGGAAAGAGAGATAAGACTGCCAAGTTCGATGAGCATCCCTGTGGATAGCAACTTGCCAGAAGAGGAAATGATTTCCAAGGCAATCGATGCTGCATCTGACGCTTGGGGCTATTGCATCAATGACTGTGATATTGATCCTGTCGATTATAACTCCCCAAAGCTAGAGGACTCCGCCACATCCGACGATTCTCTTTCAGACACCCTCGTATACGAGGGGGAGATATTCTAATGGCATTTACGAATGACGAGTGGTATCATCTTGAATATCGCCTCACAAATGCCCGACGCAATATGAGATATCACGATGAGTATTCGGAGCCTTGGACAAATGCCCGTCTTGCGATGGAAGAAATTCTTTCGGTAAAGAAGGCAAACCACACGCTCCCTCAAATTGGTGACTTAATCACCGATACAGAATGGCCTGATGATGGGTTGGGTGTCATATTAGAAGTAAGAGACAGGCGCAAGAGCAAGGATGTCTACCGTGTCTTATCGCGTGAGGGTCCACTGTGGCTTGACAAGGAATACATAGAATATCAGTGTCGCTTGTTGTCTTAGGAGCTAGTTATATGCATGGAAGGATACGCTGGAGTTTTTTTATACATGACGCTATTGATAGCGGGATTCAATCTTCTCGTTTTCATTTTAACGAACACCTCTCTTTAACAACGGACTAAAAATGTGTTATAGTGAATTATGGTTTTTGCAAAGATATGTGACAAAACTCTTAGGGGCAATTGGTATTTGCTCTACTTGGCTGATCTTCTCGTATGGTTTGCCATAGGCTACATCTGTGGCGGAGGAACATTATAATGAAAAAGAAAGACATACCAGATATAACGGAGATATTGAAGATGGTTGATGATAGAATGAAGTACGCAATCAAGGACCCCAAGGAAGCAAGAGAAAAAGCAATGAACGAGATTTACGAAAACGAAGAACAAATCAACGAAAGTGTTTATAGAGACTTCACCACCATTACTTTGGGCGACTACATAAGCGCAGCCCATGCATTCAACCGTGAAACAATGGGCACACCAATGGATGCAGAACAACGTGCTGCTTACTTTACCCTCTTCGCATTTGAAGAACGCGCAAAGCGCATCCAAGAACACTACACCTTTGTTCAATAAGAGGGTGAATGATGAAGATTGACTTAACAACACACGAAGCTACCATTATTTATGAACTCTTGCATGAGATTAAGTTAAAGTGCGTGACAGAAGGTGCCAAAGAGGACAGAGAGCATGCCAAGAGAATAATAGACGACTGCAACGGATTGATGAAGAAAGTCGAAGATGTTGTTCTTGGAGCCCCGTCCGAACCTACTGTAAAAGATAAGAAGAAGAAAAAAGGTAAGAAGAGTGGAAAATAAAAAGTGTATGTATGATAAGGGCGATTTGGTAGAACTTGCTCGTTTTGGGTATGCCCCCGAAAAAGATGATGACAGAGTTTTCGGAACTATTCTTGAGGCATGCGAACCTTCGGATCATTTTGTCCCGCGATATCGCATACGCATCCAACCCCACCCGAACCAAAGAAAGGTTGACGAGTTTTCGTCCGTCCAACGCGAGCGCATCATCACGGTGATGGAGTACGACATCGCGGGGAAGACAGAAGGGGATTCTCAGGCTCAGGTGCTTTAGCGCCGAAACTTGACGGAAATTTTTTTATATTATGAATAGCAGAAGTGGTGAAATAGCTGTAAATGACTTAGTTTTGGTACAGCCAATGCGCTACTGCTACACCTTTACGCAAGGTGCTTTAGAAAACCTTTTAGTAGAAGATAAGAACGCACCCAACTACACCACCAACCATTGGACAGAGGATGGCTTCAAGGGCAGAGTGCTTGAGTTGTTTAATTTAGAAAAACCACTTGATGGTGAGATATTAACAGAAGAATACGTGCAAGTCAAGATATTTGGACAGGGCAGAAAGCACTTTGTGAAGCGTAATGGGGAAAAAACCAAGGTGATTTGGATCCAAAAACGCCTAGTTAGTAAGTGTAGGGATGAAGATTGAATTAAAAGGAGCGTCCAACCAACGTGCATTGGAAACCAACACAATCGATAAAGAAGGGAGCACTTGTCAAGCTTTACAGTCTCTATCGTGCGTTCTACCATGATGAAGGTATGGGAGGCTCAAGACACCCTCCCCCGATTATTGGTATGTACCTAGAGACAGGTTGGGGTGGACAGTTTGAGTTTTATAAAATTGCGGTACTAAGAGATGAAGAGAGGAAAGGTGGCTTCGTGCAGAACTACCTAACCAGTGATTTCTCAATGGTGCCTTTAACTAAAGAAGAGGAAGAAGAATATGGCAGGCAGAAAGAAGAATTATAGTACAAAACTAGACAACGTACCACACGATGATGAGCTACGCAAGCAGATGATTGAGCAGTTCATTGAGGAAAGCAGGAAAGGCGATGACTCGTTTGAAGTCATTGAGGCAGTTCCCTATGAAGCAGGGCAGATGGTTCGCTCCACTGCGGGATCAAAAAGAAAATCAGATTAAAGAGGTAAACTATCATGAACAAATTTGTATTAGAAGACTTAGAAGATGCAATCAAGAAGCTCAAAAAGATGGGCAAGGCAGTTGATGCGGATACCGTAACACGCAAAGATTTATATGACTTGACAAAAGCCAAGGGCAATTGGGAGCTAACCCCAAGCGAGATGGATAAGGTAACACAACAGACACCAAACATTCATAACGATACCACCAAGCCGGGATTCAAAAACGACACTGTTGATGATAACCCCATTGACTTACAGAATGACACGGACTTCACAGACACAGGCTTCGACTCTGCCAAGACTCACCTTGATGACTTTAGCAGCACAGATGTTGTAAGCCGAGTGGCAGATGAGCTTGCTGCCAAGTTGAGCAGCTCCAAGTATCGTTCAATGTCTTCGGATGAACTCAAGGCAGCCCTTGAGATTGAACTAAAGAATTACTTAACAAGATAGAATGGAGTTTTGCTATGGCACACAAAACTTGGCAAGACATTGCAAACGAAGTTGAGAAAGAATACCTTGCTCGATACAACAGCGTACCCAAAGACAAGAGAGCCAAACTAGGGCTTGAACCTGGCAGTGATCCAAAGCACTATGAGAATAGGCAATGGGTTCAAGTGTATGTGCAAATGTTGGCATGGAAAGACAAGTGCCGTGAGCTCCATGAGCAACTCTACCCACTACAGCCTGTCAAGGATTCTGCGGGAACACGTAAAAATAAAAAGAATAAATAATGCCTATATCGAAGAGTAAGATAAAAGACTTAAATGCTGAGATACTGTATCATGAAGTATTATTCAGGAAAGGGAAAATGTCTTATGAAGAGTATGAAGCAAAGAGAGTAGAGTTAATAAAGGAATACTATATGCGTTACTATGATGAAGACATGAATTGCCTATTAGATTATAAGAAAGACTCAGAGCCAGAAGGCTTACTTGGCATGGTTATAAGTGTGCTACGGAAGTTGTTTTAAATAATTAAATGTTGATTGTGGTGATTCCTGCGAATTGCCATTAATGGTAATGGTGTATTAAGCAAAGTGTTTTGTGGGGTAACGTGAGAGGCTAGTGGGTTGCAAGTGGTAATAGGTGGGAATGAGTGGGTTGCAGTGCATGTCCCTAGTACACTATAGGTAGATGGATGTCAAGGAAAAAACGCTTTATTTTAAGCCCCTTGCAGCCTGCGCCACTACGATACGCCCTGCTAACCCCCCGTACTTGCTAACCTTTCTACCCCCTGCTCTGCGCCAAGCCGATGGGGATCCCTCATCACGCCCATTTAGCCCAATCGCGTAAGTCCAGCAAACCCGCGTAACTCCAGCAATCCTACGTAAGTACCACATAGCGATTAATCCTTTGCATATTCGAGGAGTTAGGGATAAAGCGACATGAACCCCTGCAAAGGGCTTGACTTCCCTGCTCACTGTGATAGAATGAGGACACACAGAACGAACCCCAAAGGAAGTAAGCATGCAATTAAAATCACTTGGTAAAAATAAAACCCTCATCACCTACAACGTAACCGATCCAGCGTTCCCCGCAACCATCTACGACAAAGACGTATATTTTTCTTACGGTGAACCCGTTGTCATTGTCGATTGGTTCAACAAGAAGATTTACAAGACGGTTGAAAAATACTCCGTCACCACCTCCAAGCATGCTAACGAATTCATGCGCCTTTCAAACCGCTTTGATTATGAAAGCGATGGTAGCCCTGTTGCTATTCCAAAATGGACTTTCATTCATGCAAACAAAATGCGTATGCACGAATTAGCTGCACCACGAACCGAACCACTAACCCATGAGGTGATATAATGAAAACCACTTATTTAACCGTCCCCAATACAGAAGAAAACCTTGCCAAAGTTAAGCAAACCGTTGCTGAACACATGGTTGAGAAGTGTTTAACCGAAGAGCAAATCAAAGCCTATGCAGTGCAAGGCATTGTTGATGCGTATGACAAAGGCTTATATACCATTGGCTCATTGGCTCGCCTTGTTAAAGATACCCCTGCCGATGCAGGTTGCCGTATCCCACAACCACAGGAAGCACTGTATTATGGCAGCATTGCAGGATACCAAGGCGATGGTCCAGAGTATTATTTTTATACTCGCTCCGCCGATCCATCATACACACATTTTGAAGTAAAAGAAGAGGAAAGATCATAATGCAATTAAATAAAGACGAAGTAACAAACGAAGTACAATCCACAATCCTTTCAGTGTTCCGCGAATTCTTCGAAGATGAGCTTGCACAGAATAGCGGCAACCACATCTATGCAACCAAGGCAGACACCATCGTATGCGAAAACGTTGTAAACGCTGATGAGGATCCAGGTGAATGGAGCCGCGAAGCAATGACAATCATTTATCACGCTGACGGCATGCCATCTTACGGTGGTAATTTCAACATCGAATTGTGGTCAAAAGTCTCGGATGTGCTTGATGATTATTATGTCGAACCAATCAACGGTGAAGTGTCTGCCGTCTATAGCCTTTAACCAAACAGGAGCAAATATGCCTGGATATATCCAACAAGAATTAAATACCCCAATCGTTCACATCGAAGTTGCCGGTAGTGGCAGCGTAAGCATGACTTTCAAGGGAGAGTTTGAAGGGGCAAAGCCACTGGCGTTTAAGCATCCCCGTGATGCTGATGCCCATGCTCGATATATGGGTTATGAAACCATCACCCGCAAAGACAACCCTGAATTCTTTCATTAGGAGAAAAATATGAATGACAACAACTATCCACCGCTCTTTGCGCGTTATGAGCTGCGCGTTCTTATTCCCGATGCCGGTCCTACCATCTGCGGCATCTACGAAACACTGGATGAGGCGATCGAAGCCAAGCAATTGAAGATGCGCTCTCAAAGCTATCCTGTCATCATCTACGATGCAGAGGAGGAAATGCCCGTATTGCCGGGAGTTAAATTAAAATGATTGAAGAAGACTATATTAACCTAATAACAGCATGGGCAAAGACTCGCGGCTATAACGTATTCGGCAAATGGGATGAGGATGCATTTTATGACAAAGACAAGGAAATCGTTTATAGTCTCAGGACTAAAGAGAAGAAGCATCAAATGTATTCCCTGCTCCACGAGTGTGGGCATGCGCTTGCGTTCGATAGCAAGAGTTACAAAGACAGTTTCCCTAACCTTGCCGCAATCCGCTTTAAGACGAGTCGAATCAGCAAGAGGCGAAACGTGGTTAAGTGCGAAACCCTTGCAGAAGAATGGGATGCATGGAAGCGAGGCTTTAAACTCGCAAGACGACTTGGTATTGAAGTAAACAAAGAACACTATTTTGACTATGCATCGCGTAACGTGATGACATATGTAAGGAGAATAACATGACAGACTGGAATCGTAAATTAGTAATGGCTCACCTTTTTGACTTAACCTGTTGGTTCCTACTTGGGATCACCATTGGCGCTTATTGCTTATAGGAGACACTATGCGTAAATTCACTCAATCAATCTTAGGCACTGGCGTAACGTTCACCAAGCTATCCAAGTTCCGCGATGCTCGCGGCAGGGTAGACTATGAACGTCAAGAGGTTGATGGTATCGTCACCGAAAGCGATGGCTACCTATGCACCATTCGAGCATGGGATGGCAGCGTCCACAGCAACGTGGAGAGCTCTGAGCTTATCCCGTGGGCAGAGGCAGACGCAGGTTGGGTATTGGACATGCCATGCTTAGACTAATTCTCATGGGCATCTTCGTCATACTGGCGGCTGCTCACAACAGGCTGGAACGCAAGCATGAGCTACTCATGGATTGCTATACAAACTCTAGCTACTCACTAGGCGATTGCCTTGCATTCGTCGCTCTCATATACTAACGCATTTCGCGGGAACATATAAATAAAAAGGTAAAAACAAATGAACACTATCAGATATAACTCAAAGACATTAGTAGACAGTAACAACATCATGTGGACAATGGACTATGATGGTATGGATAACACTGTTACATTAGTAAGTGACTATGCAACCACTGGCACATGTGCAGTCATTAGTCAGTATAGCATGGACAATGCATTAGGGCAAGACATCCCTGAGCAAATCCTTACCAGTGCTAGTGACATGATTGTGCAGGACGAGCCACGTCGTGACCCCGTTGATTACATCATCGATGAGTATGCAGACGCAAGCAAGGCTTTTGCATAGAGACAGCAAAGGGGTAGCAGGGGGGTGCCCCCTACCCCCTCCCCCCCATGCCGGAATGTAGGTGCCATCTAGGGGGGTGGTTTTTAAACTAAGTACATTCACGCGCTGCACCCCCAAAAAAATTCACAGAGAAAAAAAGGTTAGATTATGAAAAACTCATTATACCACAAAGTGAAACAAGGTGACTTGGTAAAATTCGGGAGCGAGCAACGCCAATCCACCGCAATGGGTATCTTGATGGATTGGTACAACGGGTTTAGAGGTTGGGATTATCCACCATACGGTGATGAGACAGTCATCGTGCTTTGGACTAATGGGAAATCGGATTATACAAGACGGAAGAAACTTGAGGTGGTAAAATGAAAATCGGTGACTTGTTTGAGAGAAGAATTGACAATACGTTGTGGCTTGTAATCGATACCTACTTCAATCACGCACTGTGTGTGAGTAGCAGGACAGGCAACAAGCGTTGGGTTTTTAAAGGAGATTGGTGTGACTATGACAAAAGGTGATGAATGAAAATCGGTGATCTAGTAAAATTCTCAGGGTATCAAGAAACTGACGCCAGAAGAGTGGTTGGCATCGTGGTACCACGTCCAGCTTACTTGCATACCGGATGGTGTGGAACCATTCTTGTGTTGTGGAACAATGGCGAGAAAACTTATTGTGGGAAAAGCAAACTTGAGGTGATAAAATGAAACTACAATTAATGAGTGATATATTCGTAGGACTCATCGCGGCATCGGTGTTCTTGTTTTCGGCTTTGATGCTCAAGCCAGCAAAGAAAGAGGAGAAGAAGGAGTGAGAACATTGCAATTTATAGGCGTAGGCGCCGTGTTTGCTGTCTTAACAATTAAGACAATTCGTGATATAATGAAGGA